>Ga0126371_10000001_pt1 | contig 145441 bp, 133 predicted proteins | sample PanSoiMetaPlot_4_FD_110145 | JGI IMG/M metagenome (GOLD analysis project Ga0126371, IMG submission 110145) | Tropical forest soil microbial communities from Panama - MetaG Plot_4 | ecosystem: Environmental > Terrestrial > Soil > Tropical forest > Bulk soil | place: Panama | collected 2016-02-17
GCTGGCGGCGCCTGCCCGAGAATCGCGCTGTAAAACGCGAAGTTCGCCGTCGCAATATGCTTCACTTCCTGCGCGAACGTCCGCACGCCCTTGAATTCACCATCCGTCGGCGCAAAATTGTACTTGTCGTCCGGCATCGCTTCCGCCGCAGACACGACCTCGTGCTCCACGATCGATAGCTGAGTATTCAGCTCCGACGAAATCGTCGGCGGCCCCGCTGGCTTCGCCGCAGGCTTCGCTTGTTGCGCCAACGCTACCCCGCCGCTCATCGATAATCCCAGTGCCACTGCCAAAAATCCTGCTGCTCTTTTCATTTTTTCGCTCCTCAGTTTTTCACTCCATCCATCAAGTGGCCCTGGTCCTTTACCCAACCATTTCAAATTCTGTAGTCACCGGCGTGCCGCGCACCACCGACTGCGTCACTGGCGACCCGTCCACCGCAAGCTTCCAAATCTCCTTCAGTGTTTTCTCGTCGGCGTCCGCGCGCACAAACGCCTTCGCCTTGATTCCCCGGTATCCCGGATTCCCCGAGTCATCCAGCCCCGCCCACTTCAGAATGTTGTCAAAGTTTCCTTCAAGCGCGATTTCGAGGTCATGAATTTTCACTCCGCGCTTCGTTGCGTTCAGTACGAACCCCACCGTCATGCACGCGCCAATCGCCGACAGTAGCTGCTCATGCGCGCTCGCCGCCAGGTCCGTTGCGTCCAACGCTCCCGGCTCGTCCATCTCCGCCGCATGGTTCCGCATGTATGCCTTTGCGCGAAAGCCATCTTGCCAAACCACGCGCGACTTCCACGGCCCGCTCACTCCCTGCAACACTTCCGGCTGCTTCATCGAACACAGAATGTCGTTCAGCTTCGCCGGATGCAGTCCATTCAATTTTTCTTCCGACATTTTCGCCTCCGCCATTTCTTCCTCCATTTTCGCTAAAGTTTACTTCCCTTGGTTTCGGCCGATGTCCTAATGCGATTTCTTATCCGCGCAAGTATTTTGCCTTACCTACTGCTGTCCTCGGATCCCTGGCCACTGCCTTACTGCGCTGCCGCTTTCCCCTGAAATTCTCCCCGCAACTGCTTGGCTGCCTCGGAAATCGCCGCCATCTTCCGCGTGGCAATTTCCGCCGTGTTCACGTTCCGTTCCGCGAATGTCCCAAATCCGCAGTCCGGATTCAGGAAGATTTTCTCCGGGTCGTAGAACTTCGCCAGTTCCTTCACCCGCGCTACGATCTGCTGCGGCGTTTCGATCTCATCCGTTCGCGGATTCACCACTCCCAAACCGATCTCCTTCTCATTCTTGTATTCCTTGAACACTTCCAGCTCGCCCGCGCGCGGCGTCGCAAACTCCAGCACCAATTGATGAATGTTCATCTGCATCAAATACGGCAGCATCGGCCCGTAATTCCCCTTCAGCAGCACTTCTTCTTTCCGGCTCCAATTCCCTCGGCAAACGTGCACGCCAAATCGCACGCCATCGATTCCCGCCGTCGTTTCGTTCATCAGCCGCACTGCTAGCTCCAGTTCGTCGGTAGGATCGCGCCGGTTCGGCAATGCCGCGCACATAAACGTCTCCGTGCTCTCCGCGCCGTAAACAATCTGGCTCAAGATCGGCTCGTCGAACTGAATGAACTCCACTCCTTTTGCTTTCAACGCCAGCACTTCCTTTCGCAGAATGTTCACCACGTCCTTCGCCAGCTCCTCCGGCGAACCATAAACCTTGTCCGAAAGCCCCTCGAACCAGCTTGACCGCGTCAGCATGTACGGCCCGGGCAACGGCACTTTTAACGGCCGCGTCGTGTGCTTCTTCGCGAACTCCACTTCATCCTGCGCCAATCCATCCTTCTCCTTCAGCCGCTCCACCACAATCGGGCTCTTGATCGCAAACGCCGGCACGTCCAGCGCCCGCAGCACTTCTTCATATCGCGCGCGGTCCTTCATGTAGTTCATCAGCTCGGACACTTTCATCAGCCGCATCCCGCCTAGCTTCTCCACCACGAACGAGTAAAAATTGTCCCGCCGCTGTTCGCCGTCGCTCGGAATGTCCACGCCCGCTTTTTCCTGTGCCTCCAAACATTCCTTCACCGCGCGATCTGCCACCGCTTGAAACTCCTGCTCCGTCCCTTCGCCCGCCTGACGCTTTCTTAACGCCTGAATCAGGTACGCCGGCCGCGGCCAGCTTCCCACCACCGTCACCGGAAACAATTTTTTCTCACCCATGAGCGCTTTCTCCCTTTTCAGTTTTCTCGAAATCTGATTCCACCGGCAAACCCTTGCCGCTCCACTCCGCGTACGACCCATCATAGAGGGACACGTTGTATCCAATTTGCGCCAGCGCCAAAAATCCCAGCGCCGCCCGCACGCCTGTGCGGCAATACGCAATCGCATTCGTTCCGCGCGTCACGCCGTGCTCGGCAAACAATTCTTCCAGCCGCTCCGGCGAACGCAAAATCTTTCCGTTCTCGCCGACTTTGTCGCACCGCAAATTGACCGCTCCCGGAATATGCCCCGGCCGCGCGTCAATCTCCGCCTTGCCTGAAAACTCATCCTCCGTGCGCAGATCCACCAGCTTCGCCGCATTGCGCTGCACATCCGCAATCGTCGCGCGAAATTCCGGACGCACATTCGCTTTGAACTCCCTCGCCGTCGCCGCCACCGGCCGGTAAAAAACTTGGCGCCCTTCCGTGACCCACTGCTCCCAAAAAGTGTCCATTACGTGCACGTCCGTGCGCCCCAGATACGCCAGCATCCACACCAGCAGCGCCGCGTTCCGCCCGTCTGCGCTGTCATAAATCACCGGTGCCCGCTTCGCATCGAGCCCGATCAGTCCCAGCCGCCGCGCCAACTCCCCCGTGCTCACTAGACGCCCTTCCGCGTCGCGCTGTTTCGCCACCGAAAAATGCACCGCATTCTTCGGATGCCCGGACATGTACCGTACCGCCGACCGAGGATCGATCACCAGAAACTCCGGCGACTCCAGCCGCTCCGCCACCCATTCGGAAGATACCAATCGGAAAGTGCTCATCTACTCTTGCCCTCTTACCTGGGGAGATCGATCGCTTGGAACGCCGCTCTTGGCAGTTGGTTCTGCTCGCTTTCCAGACACTGCTTGGGACATGTGCATTAGCCTTCGATGTCCAACCCTTCGCAGGGATTCACACTTCTTGCGGCTTTCCGCTCGCGGGGATCAAGCAGAGCGTCCTAAACGCTGCCCGGCATTCTAATCCATCTCCCCTCCCAAGTCACTTCTTGATGGTATGATCGCGGCGCGTTTCGGCGCAGAATAACAACTCCTCAGGGGTTCACCTGTAACCCGCCGAAAGGGCATGCCCATGAAGGCATGGAAGGCATTTGTCTTCGCACTGCTGCTCGTGGTTATCATCGCAGCGATCAGCGCGGGCCTCTTGATTCACCATGGTTTCCGCGCGACGAACAAGCCTTCGAGTTTCGAAGCCGCCATCGCTCGAGCAGCGCGAGACTATTCCATTCCTAACGCCGCGCGAAACGAACGAAACCCGATCCATGCAACATCCCAAAATCTTCAAGATGGACACGACACCTTCCTAGCCCATTGCCAGAACTGCCATGGACACGATGCCAGCGGCATGACACCTATGGGCCAATCCCTCTACCCTCGTGTACCGAACCTTCGCGCTGAGCAAACACAAAATCTTACCGACGGCGAAATTCACTACATCATCAAAAACGGTGTCCAGCTAACCGGTATGCCTGCTTGGGGTAATCCCCAAGAAGCGCAGAACGATGACCTCTGGAAGCTCGTCCTTTATATCCGCAGTCTTCGGCCATTGACGCAACAGGAGCAGGCCCAGCAACGCGAAACTCCCTCGTCGACGCACTACGTCGGCTCGCAAGCATGCGCAAAGTGTCACGCCGAGATTTATCAGCATTGGCAAAAGACCCCCATGGCCAACATCGTTCGTGATCCGCGCACGCATCCAGACGCGATCATTCCCGACCTATCCACGAACAACGTCTACAAGTTTTCGAAGGATCAGGTTGCATTTGTCTACGGAAGCGTCTGGAAACAGCGTTACTTCACTAAGGTAGGCGATGAGTACTTTCCATTGCCAGTCCAGTGGGAGATCAAAAACAGACAATGGAGCAAATATGTCGTGCCGGCTACAGGAGCCGACTGGTGGACGCCTTACTATCCCGGTGACAACATGCACCGCTCAACTGCGCCGCTGTGCGATGGATGCCATTCGGTCGGTTACAACATTCGCACAAGGCAAGTAGCCGAATGGAACGTCGGCTGTGAACGCTGCCACGGGCCTGGCAGCGAACACATCGCTCATCCGGCGCGCGGGAACATCATCAACCCAGCGCACATGGATTACGTCGCGGCGAGCGATACGTGTATTCAGTGCCATTCACAAGGCCAGCCGCTTTCAAATCCGATCGAGGGCAAATACTACGATTGGCCCGTTGGCTATCACGTGGGCTTAAAGCTCGCGGATCATTGGAAGCTTGAGGACCACACTCTCGGTGCGCCGGCGAATTTTCTCTACTTCCCCGATGGTACTGCCCACAAGAACCGCATGCAGGGCAATGATTTTGTACAAAGCGTGATGTACCGGCGCGGAATCACCTGCTTCGACTGCCATGACGCCCACGGCACCCCCAACTACGCGCAACTGCGAAAGCCGCCCCAGCAGCTTTGCCTCGACTGCCATGGACCGTCTTCGCCGAACGGGCCGCGCACTGCTACCATCGAGGAGCACACGCACCACAAAGCCGACAGCCCCGGCAGCGAATGTGTCGCTTGCCACATGCCTGCGATCGAAACGGAAGGACCCGCGAACACTTTCGTCCATGCGCATACGTTCCGCTTCATCAGTCCCGCCATGACCGAAAAATACAAGATTCCCAATCCGTGCACTTCGTGTCACGCAGACAAAACAACTGCCTGGGCCACTTCCGCTATGCGCGGCTGGACCGAACGTTCTCCCTGGCGAATCGCGCAAAATCCCACGGGCAACTGAAACAGACCCCAACTCATACATGAGGTCAGTCTGCGGGTGAGCAAATATTGCCGAAACCATGTGGGTGAGTTCGGTTTCGCGGGCATCATTATGTCTAACGAGAAAATCGCTTCGTTTCGCTACAAGTACGATACAACTGGTTGTGTGAGAGCCGTCATGCAACAGCGGCTCGCTTTATTTTTTTTCGTCAATTCTGGCGTCCCTATGCGTAACTCTCAAAGGGCTTCCTCGCGAAGCAATCGGCAGCACGATCCCACGCCCCTTTGGTCACTCCGTATTCTTGTGGGCGCGCTTCCTCTATTGCTGCTGTGTTTTCCTCGGGCAAGTGTCGCGCAGTCCGTTCAAGGCACGGCGCATGCACAAGAAAATGGCGGGATAGCGGAAGCAGCTCGCGTGGAGCATGCCCCGAAGCTAGACGGCACGCTCACTGATCCTCTCTGGCAACTCGCGAAACCGGTTGATGATTTCCGTCAGCAGGAACCATACGAAGGCCAACCCGCGACAGAGAAAACCGAAGTTCGCATCCTGTACACCACCCGCGCCGTTTATTTCGGGATCCACTGTTACGACTCGGAACCGTCGCGTATTGTCGCAACGGAACTCCGCCGTGACGTGAGTCAGGACTTGGACGACCATTTCGAGGTTTTGATCGACTCCAATCACGACAAGCGAAATGCGTATGTCTTCCAGATCAATCCACTCGGCACACAAGTCGACGGGCTTATCGTGGAGGAGCAAGGCACCTCGGACGGTGGTGACTTCGACCCCGGCTGGGATGGTGTCTGGAGATCGGAAGCTCGTATAACGGACGACGGTTGGACAGCAACCGTGGAGATACCGTTTTCGACACTCAACGTCACGCAATTGAAGAAAGTCACCTGGGGACTCAACTTCAAACGGTTCATCCGCAGGAAAAATGAAGAGGACCTGTGGAGCGCTTATTTGCGACGGTTTGGAATCACGAAGGTCTCACATGCAGGGGAGTTGCGCGGAGTCCGAGACATCGGAAGTGGCAGACTCTTTGTTGTCAAGCCGTACGCGTTGGCCCGATATGACAAGACGAGCGGCCAAAATCCTTTGTTTCCGTTGACTGATGGTGTTGATGTGAAATATGGAATCAGTTCGAATCTCCTCTTAAACCTGACCGGCAACACTGACTTTGCTGATACCGACGTGGACCTTGAACCGTTCAACCTCACCCCATTTAAGGTGTTCATTCCAGAGAAGCGGCAGTTCTTCCTTGAGAACGCGGGCCTGTTTAGTTTCGACATTGGCGATCAGGACCAACTCTTCTTCACGCGTCAAATCGGTATCGACCCGATCACCGGCCAGCAAGTGCCGATCAACGGTGGAGCGAAGCTCACAGGGACGTTTGGTCGCACGGAAATCGGAGTCATGGATGTCGATACGCGATCAAACGGTCCAAACCCTTACGGCAACTATGGAGTTGTCCGGGTGAAAGAATCCTTGTGGGCTGGCTCCTACATCGGAGTAATGGGTGTTGATAAGCGCTCTGGTGACACTTTAGATCCGTTCAATCAAACCGGCGGAGTGGATACGCGTTTAGTGTTTTTCAAAGACTGGTTCGTCGACGCCCACGCTGCGGGGACCCGCTCTGCTGAAAGTCCGAGCAGTACACCCGGCGGTGCGACCGATGTGGGTGCCTCGCTCTCTTATCACTCAGACTGGCTGGACGGGATCGTCGAGCGACGAAAGGTCGGCCCCAATTTCAATCCAGAGGTGGGATTCATCGAATTGACCGATATGAATGAAACTTATGCTGACGCTACATTCAAGGCACGTCCAGCGATCAGTGGAATTCGCGAATTACAGTTCGAAGGATTCGTCCAGCACGCGCCCACCACTCACAATATTGTCCAAACACAGGAGTGGCAGGGTACCTTCCGCGCCGAGTTCGATAATGGCGCATATACCGACGATGACATCGCCGACGTGTTTACGCAGAGAATCACAACGCCCTTGCACATTTATCAGAACGTTTTCATTCCGAACGGACTGTACCACTTCTCGCGGCACCAACTCACATACGGCTCAGGCCAAGACCAGCGATTCACCTATAATTTCTTCGAGCGTTTCGGCGGCTACTACGGCGGATCACTGAACGAATTCCGGGTGCGCGCAAATTATCGTCCGGCTTCGAAATTCTCGATTTCGGCGTCTGAGACATGGGACCGCTTCCGACTGCCATTGCCAAGCGGTAATTTTTCTGTGGTACTGGCAAGCCTGCAAGGAAACTATTCATTCAACCGCTTCCTGACGTTTACGAGCCTCATCCAAATGGACACATCGAACACTCAGGCTGTTAGCACCAATCTTCGACTGCGGTACAACTATCGCCCCGACAGCGACCTGTACATCATTTACAACGTCGGAACTCAATTCGCCAGCCTTGCCCCAGCAAATCCGCCGCAGGTTCGTGAAACCCGCTTTGCTGTGAAGTACACGTACTCTTGGCAACGATAGTCGCTGTTGCCCTACATTTTCGCGTCGCCTCGCGCGACATAATGGCTTTTCTTTGTGACGGATCGGACCCTGAAGCGTCGATCACTGCGCCCATCCAAGAAATGCGTCGCCGTTTTCCAACATCTAACCTCTAGCTTCCAACGTCTAGATTGGCGTATCTTTTTTATGACACCTTAATTTCTGAGGAGGCTATTTCATAATGTCTCGTATCCCTGTTCGGCCCTTGCAAGCTTTCTGTGCAGCAATCTTCGTTTGCATCTTCGTGACCGTCATCTCTGCCAGTTCTAGAACTCAATCCTCTCAAGCTCAATCAACCCAGAATCCTTCCACCCAAACTCAAAATCCCCCGCCAGCCCCGGCGGTCCCCAAAATCGACGGCGGCGTCGGAGCCTGCAGTGCCAATTTCACCGTCCGCGACGGGGACAGCAAGCCCATCTACAACGCCCAAATCTCCGTCCAGCTTCGCTACGGCTTCATGAACATGCGCAAAACTGACCTGCAAATCGGCACCGACAGCAACGGCAAAGCCGAAGTCACTGGCCTGCCCAATTTCCCCAAGAAGCCTTTGGAGTTTCACATCAAGACCGGCAACGTCGCCAAGACCGTCACCGACGATCCCGAATCCAAGTGTAACGCCACCTTCGACGTCGTCTTCGCCATCCGCTAACGCAGCGCGTTGCATTCTGCATCCACAATCAACTCATTTCACCCGTAGGGGCAAGGCTCTTTTACTCTCAAGGATGAAGGGCCTGCCCGTTTACCCTGAGTCACGAAGCGCACGATTCTCCGAGTCGCGTCGCGCCTTGCTTTTTCTAGTAACTAGTCACTAGGTTCTGACATGCTCCGGCCGGAATCCCACTCCCACAATCCGCGGCAAAATTCGCCGCAGCCCCTTCCATCTTCGCATCAACTTCATCGGCCACGGGGCCGTCAGCGGCTTCGTGCTTCCCAGCAGGCGCTTGATCACTCGATTCTGCACCGCCACCTGAATCGCCTGCGTCGCTCGCGTCGGAAACATCCTCCGTCGCTCCACCGCCTGCAAATCGCTTTCGTGCACCGTCCCTTCGCGCAGCTTCCTCGCCAAAATATTCGCCGTCGCCACCGCATCCTGAATCGCCAGATTGATTCCCACTCCGCCAATCGGAGACATCGCGTGCGCCGCATCTCCAATGCACAGCAGCCCGGGCAAATGCCACCGCACCAGCCGGTCCACCGTCACCGTCAGCAAACTCACGTCTTTCCAGTCGCGCAATTCGTCCACGCGGTCCCTCATCCACGGCGAAAATTGCGCAATCTCCTCACGAAACGCCGGCAGTCCCTTCCGCTTTATTTCCTCGAACTCGCCTTTCGGAATCACGAACGCGCACTGCCAATACTCCTCGCGATTCAGCATCACCAGCATCTTCCCCGCGTCCACATGGCCAAAAGTCCGCGGCGGATCGCTCTCCTTCCTGCTCAAGCGCATCCACAGGGCGTCCATCGGCGCGCCAATGTTCAACACTTCCAGCCCTGCGCGCTCCCGCACCGTCGAATGCCTTCCGTCCGCGCCCACTGTCAGCTCCGCGCGAACCTCCAGCATTCCCTCCGGCGTCTTCGCCTGCACGCCCACAACTCGCTCGCCGTCTCGAATCAAATCCGTCGCTTCCGCCTGCATTCTCAGATGAAATTGCGGATACCTTTTCGCCTCCGCCGCGATAAAATCCAGAAAATCCCACTGCGGCATCAGCGCCACGAATTTGCAATGCGTCGGCACATGGCTGAAATCCGCAATCGGTACCGTTTCGTTTCCCACCTGCGCTGAAAGCTCGCGCACTTCCTGGTGCGGCAACTTCAGAAATCTCTCCAGGATCCCCAGCTCATACATCACCTCCAGCGTCGACGGATGCACCGTGTCTCCGCGAAAATCCCGCAAAAAATCCCCGTGCTTCTCCAGCACCACGACGTCAACGCCCGCGCGCGCCAGCAGAAATCCCAGCATCATTCCCGCCGGCCCGCCGCCCGCAATGCAGCACCGCGTCTTTAGCACCTCGCCCATACCCAAATCCTACACGACCTTGGCGCACGAGGAGAGCTTCTTTGCTTCTCACCCCTTCCCTTCGCCGGACTCTGGCGTTTTCTCCGCGGACTCCGTTTGCTTCGCGGGCCCCCCAACCTCCGGCCTGGCATGCGCCTGCACCGCCGAAGGCGCCTCGCTGCTTGACACGTCCTGCTGCGACCCTGCCGCTCGCCGCACCGTCACCGGATTCGTAAACAGCGTCGCATTCGGAATCACCACCCGATCTCCATCCTTCGTGTGAATAATCGTCGCGCGCGTCTGAATCGTGTCCACGATTCCCTCAAGTCCCGTCACGCTGATCTGTTCTCCAATCCGAAACGGCTCGTGCAACAGCAGCAAAATCCCCGCCAGAAAATTCTGCAGGATATTCTGGAACGCAAACCCGATCGCAACGCCGCCAATTCCCAAAGTTTTGATCAAATCGCCCGCCGTAAACGACGGCGCAATAATCGACACCGCAATCAGGAATCCCAGAATCACCACGATTGTCTGCGCCAGTTTCCCCAGCAGCAGCGCCGCGTTCTGCCGCATCCTCCTGCGTTCGCCCAGCCGCTCGATCAGCGACTTGCCCACCCGCGCCACAATCACGAACACGATGAAAATCGCGCCCGCAATTATCAGGTTCGGCAGCAGGTTGATCGCTTCGTTCAGGATTTTGTCGCCGCTCTTCCACGCGTTCGACAAATTCACCAGTGGCAAATGTACCGGCGCCGCGCTCCCCAACCCGCCGCATGCAAACCAACTGCGCGCCGCGTCGCTGCCCAACACACCAAAACAAGCCATCACCGCCTCGTTTAACCCACCCTGTTAACAAAGATTCCCCCGCCCCAGCCTCCGTCTCATACACGTTCGCGCACGGCGAGATTCTTCGAGTTTCCGTACGAACCATAATTCTTACGAGTTGGGGAGTCGGGCTTCCTTCCCACGCACGCCCCTAGCTCCCAAGTAAGCTGAGGGAGAAAAGCGTCGCGCCCAGAGGTTAGAGCTTCTTCTCCGTTAATGACGCTCATAAATATTCTTCCTTTCGCGCGCCTTATCCGCGCGATGTAGTCAGGGCCGCCAGGCGGCCGCCCCCTGTGAATTTTCTTGCAAACGGGGTCGCCAAGGTCCCCGATTAGGGGAGCGTGTGTACTGCTTATATAAAAGGAGTCAAAATTCAAACTGACCGATCACCTCCTCCGTTACGAAACACCCTTTTGCTCCCCCACACTTTCCTCTTGACAATATTTAGATAATTAGCTAAATATAGTTTTATGAACCTCGTCTTCAAGGCACTCTCCGACCCCACCCGACGCCGCGTCCTCCAGCTCCTCCGCCAGCGTCCCATGTCCGCCGGAGAACTCTCCGCCCACTTTGCCGTCTCCAAGCCCACCATGTCGGCTCATTTCTCCGTGCTCCAAACCGCCGGCCTCATCGAAGCCGAGAAAAATGGACGCACCATTCTCTATCGCTTGAAAATGTCCGTCCTCGAAGACGCTCTTCTCGCCTTCACTCACACTTTAGGTTGGAATTTGAAGTCGAACTCCCGCGACAACGTCACCCGAATGGCGGCAAACAGCCGTCACAACTTGCATCCTGCTAAAGAGGAGGTCTGACCATGTCAGCCAAGCCCATTTCGAACTATCTCGCTGCTGGACTATTGTTTCTCGCCGCCGCAATCGTCGCCACGGGCTGGTACCTCGAGCCTAAGCGAATCGTCTTCTGGACCGTCGCCATGCTTCTCATCGCGTGCATGGCGATAATCCTTTTTCTCATTTCCCGCCATTCCACAGATGACGCGAACGGCCTCCGCCGCGGCATCGTTTTCGCCGGACTACTCTTCGTGATCCCGCTGGGACTGAAGCTCGCTACCACCTTCAGCCCCGCCGCTCACTCCGGCGTCTCGCAACGTGCCATGATGATCATCCTCGGCGCCTTCCTGGTCGCCACGGGCAACATCCTGCCCAAAACGCTCACGCCTTTATCCGTCTTGCGCTGCGACCCTGCTAGAGCGCAAGCCTTTCAACGTTTCGCCGGTTGGACCTGGGTGCTCGCGGGCCTCGCTGTTGCCATCGCCTGGCTCTTATTGCCGTTGCATATCGCCGACTCCGCAACTTTCGTCGTGCTTCCCGGCGCCATACTCATCATCGCTATGCAACTCGCCCGCTTGCGTTGGTCGCGCCCGGGCGCGGCAACGGGCAACGGCTCAGTTTAAGTTTTCTTGCTAACGGCATGTTGTCATTCCGAGCGAGGATGCGACGAGCATCCGACGAGCGGCCCGCCGCAGGCAGGGAATCTGCAGTTTTTTCTTGGAGTGCGTGACAAAGCTCTGCGGCTCTGCGGCTTTTCGCGTTTTGAATTTTCGGGTGCCCCATCTTTCGCGACCGGGCTGCGGCAAGCAGCTCAAAGTGAAGAAGTTTCGAAGTTCTGCGGCTGTCGTCTTCTGCCTTTGTAGCGGCGGGTTTATCCCGCCAGCTTTTTCACTTTTTGTCTGTCATCCCGAGGCCAGCTGCGCTGTTCAGCAGATGGCACCGAGGGACCTGCTTCTCGCAACACCCGTGGCACAGGCTTCAGCCTGTGTGCTTTCGTCGAGTCTCACTGCTTGACGGCAGCTACATAATCAACGAGGACAAAATCATGTTCGCGCGATTGATGGGATTGAGTGTCATCTCCCCCGCTGCGCTCCAGCAACGCATGCAGCAACATGAACCCATCACCGTCATCGACGTGAACTCGCACCAAGGCTGGCTCACCGCACGCGTTCCCGCCGCGCCGAAGCCATGGGCTACCGCAACGTTTTCGTCATGTCCGCAGGCATCAGCGGCTGGCTCGCCGCCCGCCTCCCCACCTCCTCCGGCGGCCACTCCGCCTAGAGCGGCGTTCAGGCTATAATTTTCGTTGTCAAATGGCTATTGACCTCTTCAGGGATGACCTCACTTCGGCCTCCAACGCCGAACTCTTCGCTGCTATTAAGGCCTTTGCCGAGACTATGCCCAGCGAAGGATGGCGCCACGAGTACACACGAGAATGGCAAGACTCGGCACTAAAGGACGTAGCTGCATTTGCCAATACTTTTGGCGGTTTGCTGATTGTCGGAGTCAAGAAAGACAAGGGTGACCACGAGTGCGTACTCGTCGGAGCCGAATCGGACTTCGAGTACAAAACTCGCATCGCCAGCTCGATTGCGGCCAATATCTCTCCAGTGCCTGGCTATAGGATCTACGAGTGTCACCAACCAGAAGAACCCAAACGTAGATTCTGTGTTATTCGGGTGGAGGCGGGCCAGCCTCTGCACCTCATCACCAAAAAGGGAATGGAACCAACTCATATCCGCAACGAGGACCAAACCAGACCAGCCAATGCTGCGGAACTACGGCATTTGATTGAGCGAGAGAGGGAAGCTCCTGAGCTCGGGGAGCGACAAGCCGAAAAAGCTCATGAACTTCTTACGTATTTGCACATCGGGCGCTCTTACAAGAGCGATCATCCGCATACGTGGCAAACTTCATTGTCTAGCAACTCGCAAACATTTTTGAAGCTAGCATTGATTCCCAACGAGAAACTATACGTGGAAATGGAAAAATCTCACGAAGACGAATTTCTTCGCCTGGTGGAGCACTTATATACTCGCATCCACGATGCTAAGGCAGTAGCACTGACCTCGACTGAAAGAGGAACTGACTATTACCAGCGTTCCTGGTATCACTCGAATCTCGATCACGAGGAAAGATGGCGTGTAACTGGGGCCGGAGCAATCGGCCATGTAACAGAAATGGAGCGCTCCGGCCAATGGAGCATTGTTGATCTAGCGTTTTACATCATTCTGTTCACCCGGCTCAGCTTGAGGTGGTGGGAATCGATCGGCTATAGAGGCAACGGCCGTCTATACTTGCGAATAAATTTGCCCGGTCTCAAGGTGCACCGGTCTGTCGAGGGTTGGTACGCCTGCATCTTCGACCCCGCGTTCTACCGCGGTTCGGCCTTCGGAAGAAGAGATATTCGAAAGGACGCCATAATCTTGGGTCAATCGCCGAGAGACGCAGCCAATGCGGAGATCGGGTTTTCTTACTTCGCGGATGAGGATGAGTTGATCAGACTTACGACCGCCATCATGAACCAGCTCTTACGATCTCTCGGCCACGTAGTCGCATGGCCACTACTAGAAAAGGGCATCCGCTCGATCATCTTCAAAGCTAACTAGCAACCAAGTCGGAGGACACCTTAATTTATTGTGCCGCGCCTCCTCCCACGCTAATCTCTCCCCCTCATGCTCACGCCCGCTCTCGCCCTCCTCGCGCTCCCCACACATCTCCACTGGCTCCCCATCATCATCTTTCTCATCACCTACATCCTCATCGCCGTCGAAAGCGGACGCGGCAGCCGCCTCGACCGCACCGCCGCCGCATTCTGCGGAGCCGTCGCCATGGTCTTCGCGGGAGTCGTTTCCCTCGAAGCCGCCTACACCGCCATCAGCTGGGACACCATCGTCTTTCTCCTCGGCATCATGATTCTCGTCGCGCATTTTCAGATCGCCCACTTCTTCGACTGGGTCGCCGCCCGCGTCGCCGCCATCGCCAAAACTCCCTTCCAACTCCTCGTCCTTCTCGTTTTCACCAGCGGCATCCTCGCCGCATTTTTCGTCAACGACACGATCTGCCTCATGTTCACTCCCATCATCCTCGCCGTCACCGAACGCCTTCGCCTCCCGAAAATTCCTTATCTCATCGCGCTCGCCACTTCCGCCAACATCGGCTCCGTCATGTCCGTCACCGGCAATCCGCAGAATGCGCTCGTCGGCGTCACCGCGCATTTCACCTTTCTCGAATTCCTCGCGCACCTCGCTCCCGTCGCCCTCATCGGCCTGCTTCTCGACGTCACCCTTCTCGCATTTCTTTTTCGCCGCGACCTCTGGCACACGCGCACGCTCGAACATCAGCCCCCGCCGATTCCCGTTACCGTCAATCGCGGACTCCTCGCAAAATGCGCCGTCGCCGCAGTCTTTGTCCTCGTTCTGTGGATTCTGAATTTCTCATTTGCGCTCGCCGCTGCGGCCGTCGCCGCGCTCATTCTCATCATCGGACGCGTCAAATCTGAAAACGTCTACCATCGCGTCAGTTGGGAACTGCTTCTCTTCTTCGCGGGGCTTTTTGTAGTCATGCAGGGATTCGAAAACTCCGGCGCCGCCACGTATTTCATTCAATTCTTCGAGCCCGGACTGAAAGGCTCCGTCTCCACGCAACTTTTCTCCATCAGTGGAACCATGCTTGTCCTCTCCAATCTCGTCAGCAACGTTCCTGCCGTGCTGCTCGTCCGTCCCCTGCTTGCATCCTTCGGCAATTCGCATTTCATGTGGCTCGCCGTCGCCAGCACCAGCACGCTCGCCGGAAACGCCACGCCCATCAGCTCCGTCGCAAATTTAATTGTTCTTCAGCAAGCCGCGTGGAAAACCAAAATCAATTTCTGGGAATTCACCCGCGTCGGCCTCGTCGTCACCATCGCCACTTCCCTCCTCGCCATCGCCCTCCTCGCCCTCGAATCCCACTTCTTCCCCGCCATGTGAACGCTTGCCTGAATTCTCTTCGACACATGATGCGAGGTAAGCCACCAACCGCAATCCCGAGCGCAGCCGAGGGACCTCGCGCCCTTACCGACCTCCTGGTCCCGAACCTTCGCCAAAAAACGCTAAATAGTTGAATCGGCGTCGGATGCAGGTGCATTTCCCTCTTTACTCGGGCTAGGGATTGGGCTACCGGGCGGAAGTGCCACGCTTCCTCCAGATCCAAAACCTCCAAACGCACCTTTGTGAGAACAACGGTAGCTCGAAACGCGCTCTTTACAGCGCGAGACGATCGGGGGCCGCAACGGTTCGAGCCATCGCGGGCCCCGATTTCTTGCTACTGTCCAAACGTCAACGTGATCGTTTGCGTGTTGTTCTTATTGTGGTCGATACTTGGGCCGAGTGTGACCAGCTGGATCGGAACGCTGACGCTTCCATTCCCGTCATATTTGATCCCGTACGCAACCTGAACTTGCACCTTGCTCAAGGGCAGACCCAGCATTGTGCTTTGGGCCTGAGCTGCCTGGGATGCCGCTTCGATTTGGTTTACCAGTTGCTCGAACATCGAAGGCGGAGTCGGCTTAGTGATACCGTGTACGCCGGCTGGCGGCGTGGGTTTTGGCGGCGCGTAAGTAAAAGTCACGTCGTTTGTGGTGTCTTTCTCGACGCTAGCACCTATCTTGAATATGAAAACCGACAACGAAAAACCTGTCGTAGTCGCCGTTGCCGTTTTGAAATCGAGCGCGGCACTCGAGATCTTGGGAAGTCCAGCCGGTTGGATAATGTTTTTGTTCGCAAGCAACTGATAACACGTGAGCGCCTGATTCACGGTCTGAAGAACTGTCGGAAAATCTACGGTCCTGGTCTTTTTGTCCTTGGTTGCGTTTTGGACTGTGACGTATTCGCCGGCAGGAGACGCTACTTTCGGTTCGCTGCAAGGATCAGGGCTGGCAGCTGGTGTGGTTGTGGCACGCGTGTGTCTTCTTTGCGCGTGAGAAGCAGGAACGGCGAAAAGCAGCATTATGTAAGGGCCGAGAAGTCGCAGTTTCATAGGAGCGCCTCCTAAGCGCGAGGCGGTTATTATATTCATACAAAGTACTTAACGAAACGTGTTATAAGCGCGCCAAATCGGCGGGTGGCCCACCCCTTCCCTCTTCACGCCGAATCATCTGCGGATAATGCCATCCGGTTAGGTGTCTGCGAATACCATCGCGGGTTTAGAATTTTCGGGTGCCGCGCTCTTTGCGCTGTTTGCAAAGAGTGCGGATTTTCAAACTTCGTCAGCAAGCCTCCCCGAATTTCCTCCTTTCAGCGCGCCTTGCGCGCGATGTAGCCCTTTTTTTCACCGCCAGCACATTTTTCCTGGGATGCAAATTCGCCGGGCAAAAAATCTGCTGCGCGTGCGGCATTTTCGAGGAACGGAATCCCTTGTTTTCAGGAAGTTTTCAGACGAACGAAATTGTTTCGAGACATTTCGTAAAGCCGGTGCGGCAATTCCGCATGAACTATCTCGCGAAGATACTGAAATCCCAGTTCTTCGAGGATTTTCAACGAAGCTTTGTTTTGAGGGATTGCAAAACCGATAACCCTTTGCAAATTCAACTCTTCAAATCCATGCCGAAGAACTACAGCCGCTGCTTCTTTCGCATATCCTTTGCCCCAGTATTTCAAGCACAAACGGTAGCCCAGTTCCACTTCTTCGCACCCGTCCAGGTTGTACGGCGCGAGCCCGCACGTCCCGATGAACTCTTCTGTTTGCTTCAAAAATACTGGGAATTTCCCCAGTTTGCGTTCGTCGAAAAGGTTCATCCTTTCTCGAATTCTTCCCTTCGCTTCCTCCGCGCCGCTCACCAGAAATTGTCCCGGCAGCGAAAAGCAGTTGTAGCCCACGTCTTTCGCCAGCGTCATGTAACAGCTAACGTCGCATTCCCGCCACTTCCTTACGATTAGCCGTTCTGTCTCAAGGATCATCGAGCACTCTCAGCCGCCCGTAAAAACAATGGATTCGTCCCGGTGGACTTTCATCAGGGACGAATCCGTGCCTTTCCTGCGCAACTCTTTGTTTTTTTTCGCGCCACCGAGAAGTAAGTTTTCGCGGCGTGCGTTTTGCGGAGCGCGAACTGGATCGCGCGCGCATTTTTTTCTTCGCGCTACTTCTTCGCGTGCGACAAATTCTGGCTGATCTGGTCCCAGTTCACCACGTTCCACCACGCCTCGATGTACTCCGGCCGGCGGTTCTGATATTTCAAGTAGTACGCGTGCTCCCAAACGTCGAGTCCGAGCACGGGCTTTTTGCCTTCCATCAGCGGACTGTCCTGATTCGCCGTGGACTCAATCGCCAGCTTGCCGCCGCTCGTCAGCAGCCACGCCCAGCCCGAGCCAAACCGTTTCGTCGCTGCGTCGTTGAATCTCGTCTTGAAATCATTGAAGCTGCCGAACGCCGACTTGATCGCCTCGGCAATTTCGCCCTTCGGCTCTCCGCCGCCGCCTTTTTTCATGCTCGGCCAGAACAGCGAATGGTTCGCGTGCCCGCCCGCGTTGTTGCGCACCGCGGTGCGAATGCTCTCTGGAACTTTTTCGATCCCGCGCAGCAGCTCTTCGAGCGAAAGCTTTTGCAAATCGGCATGCCCTTCGAGCGCCTTGTTCAAATTATTTACGTACGCGCCATGATGTTTGTCATGGTGGATTTCCATCGTCTTCGCATCAATATACGGTTCCAGCGCGTCGAATGAGTACGGCAACGGCGGCAATTTATGCGCCGCTGCCTGAGCGGTACCTTGAGCGTCAGTCATTATTTCCTCCTCAAATTCCTTTCCTGCCCCATAATTATACTCCCGCGCCGAGCGGGACTGTAAATAGCTCAATCTCTCTACAACAAAGTTCTGTAAAGGAGCGGCGCATGCCGACCATCGCCCACGTCGAGAAGCATTTCACCGCAACGGCTTCCGTTCGCGACATCGTCATCGGGATGGCCGACGGCCTCACCGTGCCGTTCGCGCTCGCCGCGGGGATCACCGGCGCCATTGCTTCCTCGCGCATCGTCGTCACCGCCGGCCTCGCGGAAATCGTCGCGGGCTCCATCGCCATGGGACTCGGCGGCTACCTCGCCGCGAAAACCGACACCGAGCATTACGAATCCGAGAAGCGCCGCGAAATCGAAGAGACCGTCGAAATCCCCGACCAGGAAGAAGAGGAAGTCGCAAAAGTTTTTCGCGGCTACGGTCTCGCCGAAGAACACGTGCGTCCTGTGGTCAACGCCATCTGCTCCGACCAGAAACGCTGGGTCGACTTCATGATGCGCTTTGAACTTGGTCTCGAAGAGCCCGATCCGACGCGCGCCGCGCGCAGCGCCGCCACCATTGCCGCGTCGTACATCGTCGGCGGCCTGATTCCGCTCGCGCCGTATATGCTCCTCGGCCACGTTTTCACCGCGCTGTGGACGTCCGTCTGCGTGACGCTCTTCGCGCTGCTGGCCTTTGGCTTCATCAAGGCGAAATTCACTGACGTGCATCCGCTGCGCGGCGCGCTCCAAACGGCTCTCGTCGGCGGGCTCGCCGCCGCCGCCGCGTTCCTCTTAGCGCGTCTCGTCAACATGCGCTGACTACGCGTTGTTCTTGCCGAATTGTGTGGTTAGTCTCCGCTAGCGATTCTCCTTTCTGACGTGCCTCTAAAAGTGCGTGAAAATTATCGATTAGAAATGGGCGGCTCCTTGGATTTGAAGGAGTTAGGAGAATTTCTAATTTCGGCGTCCGGCGCCTCGGCGAAATTGCCGAAATGCAGATTCCTCGTCGGATGCTCGTCGCATCCTCGCTCGGAATGACAATGGGTGGAAGGTTGCTCGACCGGAGAATCCGGGGAGGGTGGCGACGCGGGCCGATGAAGGCGATCGGCCCCTACAAAGGATTGTGAGGCGACCGCGTTGGGCGTGGGAGAGTTCCCACCCTTCGCAGACGGCGCAAAGGATGGGGCACCCAGAAAAGCAGAATCGCCGCTGACCACTTCGTGCGGAGAAGAAGCGCGAAAGGAAGGATCTGCACCGTCCGCCACTGGACTGAGAGTGACATCTGCGGGAGATTCCGGTTCGCGACGTTCGTTCTTTATAATGTTGGTGACGATGACGCGCTTGGGAGGGTCGTTCCACTGGCCGTCGGGGGTGACGCAAGTGCCGAGGGCGCGAGCGGAGGCGATGATAGCGGCGGGGGTGGCGGTGATGTCGGCGGCCTGCTCGATGATGAGTTCAAAAACGAAGCGAAGATTGCGTCGGCGGAGTTCGTCGAGGCCGAAAGCGTAGGCGTGACGGTAGATGGAGACCCAGTTGAGCTCGCCGTCGGTGTCGTCCTTGTAATACTCGGCGATGGTATTGGGGCTGTGCCAATGGATGAAGAGGTCTTCGATGATTTCGCGTTCGGGATGATGGCAGACGGCGCATTTGCGTCGGTGACGGGCGATGTCGGGAGGGCGATGGACGAATTCAGGAGCGGCGAGGGATTTTGAAGTGGCGGCGGAGGCGGCGCGAAGGACTTTCTTTGCGTCGGCGAGGGCGGTGGTTCGGGGTGGTTTCTTTTTGATTGGAGCGGGGGAGGCGCTGGGGTTTGGGGCGGGTTGAACGGGGAGTGATTGGACCCGCCCCGGCGGGCAGGCGTGCTCGGGCGTACTGGTGACGCTGGGTGCCATGGTGAATCTCCTTAGTTGTGAGTTTGATTAGACTTACGTCAGGTTGGCGGCGACCACCGACCTGAGCGCGGCGGAAGCCGATAATCTTGGCAACAATTTATCATAAAGGCAACACAATTGCAAGTAAAAAATGCAATTGGAGAGAAAATAAAAAACGGAAAGAAAGGAGTTAGAGAACAGTGGAGAGTGGCTAGTGACGAGTGGCGGGATGCGAGCATCTGGCGGAATTTCAGTGAGGAGGATGTTGCAACCGACCCAACCGGCGCGGCGAGCGGTTGAAGCGAGCGGCGGACGTTTTTCGATGGCGGAAATAGAGAACGCAAAATGGGGAACGAGAAAAGCGTTTTCCACTCTCCAACTCGCAAGGTCGTAATAGAGCGCGATTAGATTTGGAGTTTCGTCGGCGCGAATTTTCTGGAGCATGGCCGCGTACGCGGCGTCATTAATGCGAGTGCCAAATAATCGCGACTGCGATTTGAGTTGGAAGGAAGCGTCACACTCCGAGCAGACGTAGTCGATGGCGGCGGTGTTTGGCGGAGAGCAGGACAGCTCGTCCGAATCACAATTCAAACAATACAGATTTTTTGTGCCCCATGCTTCGGTAGCGATGCGAGCGCGTTGTGAGTTGCTTTTGTACTTTTCGAGGCCTGCGCGCGGAAGTGAAAGCTGCACACGGGGATTAGATCACGTTCGTCGTCGACCGTAAATGTCTCGCCTTGACCGCTCGTTCCTGATGAGTCAGCGTTTTCGGAATGGAACAACCTTACGCGTAGCAAGAAATCGTTCGGCCAAAAGTACGAGAGTCCTTAGATTGCGAATGTACGTGCGATCTAGGATGCCTTCAAAGGTGTCTATCGGATCGGCGTTGCGGGCAAGCATTTCCCTGGCTCCGCCAATTGCGCTCCGGACGTCTCGTTTTCTCAGTCGAGTCATGTTGTGCTCCCAATTCGGTGACGGCAGACGACACTCTTACGCAGAGCAATTTTAGTTTCTCTGCGCTGAGACGGGAGCTATGGAGCGATTACAGAACGGTTGCCTTCCGCGAGGGCGGGGCTTCAAGGAGAGAGGAAGCCCGTGGCCGCGCGGGAAGAGCGTCCAGATAACGAACGGAAAAATCCAAAAGCCGCAGAACTTCGCAACAGCTGCGAAGCTCTGCGCTACAGAAGCGAGAATCCCACCCTTCGCGCCTTTTTTCAGCTTGCGCTGCAGGAGCAGCGCGGGCGCGAAGGATGGGGCACCCGAAAAAGCGACGCAAAGGCAAAAGCAGGTCCCTCACACCAGTCGCCAACTGCAGGCGACTGGGTTCGGGATGACAACATAAGCGAATGGGGCAGACCAGCGAGTCAAGAGCCCTTGATGTTGGTGACGTGAATGGTGTTGGTGGACGCGTCGAGGGTTCCGGTGACTTTGACGTCTTTGTCGACGAACTTTTTGGCGGTGTCCTGATCGTCGAGGAAGTGGCCAGAGTAGCCCTTGTCGGTTTTGCCAGTGACCAGAGCGAGCTGGCCGTTTTTGAGCTGCATGATTTTGCCGGTGAACTCCTGCGGTTGAGCCGGCTGCTGTTGCTGCGCCTGCTGAGTGGCGGAAATGACGGCGGCGTGAGTGAGCGGGCGAGCGGAAGCGTACGGGACGGCGAGGCTGACGGCGAAAAACAGGGCCACCAACGCAGCAAGAGGAGCTGTGCTTTTGAATGTTTTCATTTTTGTCCTTTCCTTGGATACACCCTCAATTACCCTCCGGTGGGTTGGTACTTCTCACGGTAGCGGGGTGGAAGAGAATGTCAATGAGGGTGTGCGGAGGGTTGGCGCGGGTGATTGTGTAGGGCGATTTGGCGGAGTGGCGGGATAAATTCGCTGCTACAAAAGTCAAAGGAGAAAAAGCTCCCACCCTTCGCGACTTCACTCTGGGCTGCTGTCGCAGCCCGGTGGCGAAGGATGGGGCACCCGAAAATTCAACCGCAAAGACATAAGGAAAAAGCAGATCCCTCACACCGCCCCGATTCAAAGCATCGGGACGGGTTCGGGATGACAGGCAAAGAACACAAGACGCAGAACTTCGTGCCTTTTTTCAACTTGCGCTACAGGAGCAGCGCGGGCACGAAGCTCTGCGCTACAAAAAAACGACGCGCAGACAGAAAAGCAAAAACCAAAGGAGTCGAAGCGAGGTCCTTCGTCGCAGAAATCGCTCCTCAGGATGACCAACAAGAACCGAAAGGCTGGCGGGATAAACCCGCCGCTACAAGAGTCAAAGAAAAAAATGCAGATTCTTCGCTGGATGCTCGTCGCATCCGCTCAGAATGACAGTGAAAAACAGGGTTTCGCTGGAACGGCAATTATTTTTGTTCGCCCAGATTGCCGAAGGGCCAGAGGTTGAAGAGCTTGAGGAAGACGTCGTCGTGAGTGCCAACGAGCATGCGAGCGGTTTTCTCGGGCGGCCACGGAGACGCGAGGCGCTCGGGACGGTCGGCGATCCAGAAAGCGACGAGGGCTTGCACGGTGGCGTCGCGCTCGAGAATGGCGGGGTCAACTTTGTCGAAGGTGTCGACGTTGGAATGGTGCGTGTAGCGATACTCGGGCGAGTTCTGGTCGAGATTGATGCCGGGGAGGCCGGCGAGAATGAACGAGGCGGTGTCGGTGCCGAATTCGGTGTCTGCGTTGGCGGTGATTTTGCCGAAGGCGCTGAGCGTGGCGGTGAACGGCTCGACAGCGGCGATGAGATCGGGACGGCCGAGATTGAGCGCGGTGACAGGGCCCTGTCCGTTATCGAGAATGACGGCGGCGACGTGATTTTGCATTTCGTCCTTGTGAGTTTTGGCGTAGGCGATGGAGCCGAGCAGGCCTTCTTCTTCGCCGGTGAAAAGGACGAAGCGAATGGTGCGGAGCGGTTTGAATCCGGAGCGGACGATGGCTTCGGCGGCGGCGAGTGTGGTGGTGGCGCCCATGCCGTTGTCGGTGGAACCTTCGGCGAGGTCCCAGGAGTCGAGATGGCCGCCGACGACGATGATTTGTTCGGGATGCTCGGTGCCGGGAATTTCGCCGACGACGTTGGCGGTGTCTGCGGGACCCGAGGTGAAGCGATTTTGCACGTCGATGTGGACGCGGACGGTTTTGCCGCGGTCGATGAAGCGTTCGAGGAGTTCCTGATCTTCGGCGGAGATGCTGACGACGGGAATTTCGTAGGAGGTGTCGAAGCCGAGAGCGCCAGTGTGCGTGAGGTGCATGCCCTGTGATTTGTCGCCGCCCTGGCCTCCGATGACGGCGACGGCGCCGACGTCATGCGCTTTTTGGAGAAAGACGCCGAATTTGGCGAAGTTGGCCATGCCGTTTTCCGGTGGCGCGCCTTCTTGCACAGCCATGAGAATTTTGCCGCTCCAGTTGCCGGAATTCTGCGCGAGTTCCTGGTCGATCTGGAAGGCGTTGACGGGAACGACTTCGGCGGTGACTCCGCCCTGGGGAGTGGAGCCGACCCAGCCCATGGCGTCGATCATGAGTTTGTGCGGCGCGGGGGAAATAATTTCGGCGCTGGCGGAGATGCGCGTCCAGCCGTGGGAGATTTGGTAGGGCTCGGCGTGAACATTTTGCAGGCCGATCGAGCGCATTTTTTCGAGGGCCCACTGAATTGCGGTGTTGCATTGCGGGGAGCCGGTGAGGCGCGCGCCGATGTCGTCGCTGAGTTGTTCGAGATATTCGTAGGCGTGAGAATCCATCATTCCCTGGCCGGCGATGGCGGAGAGCGCAGGCATGGTTCCGTCGTTGAGCGGCGGGTTTGCGGCGATGTCCTGAGGCGCGGGGGAGTTAGCGCGCGTGACGGCTAAGGCGAGCGCGCTGGCGAAAAGAATGATTGCGGCTGCGGCGAAAAGCGCGATGGGCTGGCGTTTCATTTTTTCGATGTCCTTTTGCAGGCGCAGAAAAGAGACATGGATACGGCGCCTGCCGTAGGGATGCCCTTCAAAAAATCAGGTGCGCCATTTTGTCAAATGACCGCGTCAGGGGCAAGGGATTGCGGTACAATTGGGCAGAACGCGAAGAGCCGGGGACGCATCTAACGAAGTGTTGCCCGAAGTTTCGCGAGAGAAAAAGATAGGGACGGGCGGGAAACCGCGCCAAGAAGTACGCCAGAGAGCTGTTGCTGCTGAGTTAAGTTTCCCGCCATGGGGCTGCAAATGAAATGCGAGACAAATTTGTGCGCGAAATGCCGGGCGAAATTCGCCGGGATCGTGTTTCACGCGGGAGCGGGGAGCGGCGCGGGCCGGTGTACGGCGGAAACAAAACCTTTTTTGTTCTGATGCGTCCATAAACCATAGGGGCATAATGCCCGGAGAGATTCAGGAGGAAGGGACATGAGCAGCGAGGTGGTTCATTTGCGGCGCGGAGCCGCGCTAGCGCTTTTGATTGCGGCGTTGATTGCCGGAGCAGTGGTAGGAACGTGGGCAATGCATTGGGCGGGACATCAGGTGTTCGGAGCGCCCGCGGTTCCAGTAAAAGTGGCTGGAGCGGTAGACCCGGTGAGGCTGGGCGGGTTCGGAAATGGATTTGCGTCGGTGATTGATCCGGCGCTGCCGGCGGTGGTGAATATCCGGACTACGCAAGTAGTGAAGGTGCAGCAGAACATGCCGGGATTTTTCAATGACCCATTTTTCCAGCAGTTTTTCGGGAATCAGGGCGGGCAGCAACAACCAATGACGCAGAAGGAACACAGCCTTGGTTCGGGCGTGATTGTCAATGCGGATGGCTACATTCTAACGAACAATCATGTGGTGGCCCATGGGGCGGACATCAAGGTGGACTGGAACAATAAGACGTACACGGGGAAGGTGGTTGGAACGGATCCGCTGACGGATATTGCGGTGGTGAAGATCAATGCGACGGGATTGCCGACACTGACGTTCGGAGATTCGTCGAAGCTGAAGGTAGGCGATGTGGTTTTTGCCATTGGCGATCCGTGGGGCATCGGCGAAACGGCGACGATGGGGATCGTGAGCGCAACAGAGCGTAGTCTGATCGGTGGCGCGATCGAAGGCGAAAATCAGGACGCGTACACGGATTTCATTCAAACGGATGCGGCGATCAATCCGGGAAATTCGGGTGGCGCGCTGATCGATTTGCACGGCAATTTGATCGGCATCAACACGGCGATTTTTTCGACGGAGTCGGGACCGAACGGCGAAGGCGGGAACCAAGGAATCGGCTTCGCGATACCGATCGATATGGCGCGCAACATCATGCAGCAGTTGATCGAGCATGGAAAAGTGCAGCGCGGCTATCTGGGGTTCTATCCCCGCGACCTCAATGGAGCAATGGCGAAGGAGTTTGGATATACCGGAGGTGGGACCGGCGCGATCGTCAACCAAGTCAACCCGGGAACTCCTGCGGAAAAGGCGGGCTTAAAACGCGGAGACATTATTCTGGCGCTGAATGGCGCGCCGATCAATGGCGCCGGTGACTTGAGAGCGCGAATTGCGAATACGTCTCCAGGAACGACGGTGCAACTGAAGGTTTTCCGCGACGGAAAGACGTTCGACCTTTCGGCGACGGTTGGAGAGCTACCAGCAGGTGCGAACGCAAACCCGGAAGGACAGGGCGAAGAAGAAGAGGGAGGGCAACCGTCCGAAGGCAACATCGGAAAGGCTATGCAGGGTGTACGACTCGAAACTCTGACACCAGAAATCGCGCAGGAACTGCGAATGCCACCGGGGACGAAAGGCGTGGTTGTTGACAACGTCGACCAAAATAGCGCGGCAGCAGAGGCCGGCTTGGCGCGCGGCTTTGTAATTCAGGAAGTAAATCACAAGCCCGTGACTAACATGTCGGACTTCCGAAGCGCGATTGCCGGAAGCGGCGATCAACCGGTGCTGTTGCTCGTGCGAACTCCACAGCAATCTGGCGTAACCGCATATGTTTTGGTTGAGCCAAATCAGTAATCGATACACAAAAGAGCTAAGGATGGCCGGCATGGAGACATGCCGGCTTTTCTTTGCTTATGGACGTGGACCTTTGAGCAGCGCGTCTGCTGGTGAAAAAATGCCTGCGCTAGGGAAGGAAGTTCATGGTGGGTGACCTTTGAAGCCCTACGATCATCGTAATTACTTGAAATCACGTCGATGTCTTTACTCAGGGGTCATACCCTTCGGGCCTGATTGACAGCGGTTTGGAGGCGTATTCAGATAACAGGCGGGCATTTCGCCCAGCAAAGTGCGATTTTAGAGCGATTTGGAGTAAATCGTGCAGAAGCTTTCAGGGGGCAGCAGCCACAACCTCGAGTTTTTTGTTTCCGGGGGAGGGCCGGAATACAGCGAATTTGAATGCAACTCGGCAGGCCGATCTGGGTTTCTTAGAAGATTGCGACGGAAGATTTCATTGTCGCTTAAAGCAACGGGTTCCGACACCAGTACAATCGTACTATTCACGAGTGCCCGCCCGGTAGTACTACAATGTCTGCTCCCCGCAGCCACACATTGAAAATGGGGTAATGGGGTAAGTTAAATGTCTTACAACGGGAACGGGTATCATAACGGAAATGGGTATCATTCCGAGCAGGCTGATCCGGAATCAACCTTTACGCTGCTGGCGTCGGGCAAGCCGCGCTGGCGCTCATTTGGGGCGGGATTTGGCATAGAATTTGTGGTCTTAGCGTGTGCGCTGTGGATACCAGCGCTTTTCCCGAAGCAAATGGTGCAGGCCAAAGATTATGTGGAGACACGGCTGAGCCTGCCGGACCTGAAGCCGTTCAAACCGCAGCCAAAAGTGCAGCCGAAAATGAAGGTGGTGAAGAGAGAGGTTGTAGCGAAGGTGCTGCCGAAGCCGGAGCCCGTGGTGGTTCCAGATCCACCGAAACCGAAGATGATCGAGCCGGTATTTCAGAAACTGAACGTGGTACCGGTCGTGAGGCACAACCCAACCCAGGCGCCGAAGATCAACGAGTGGGCGCGGATGGTTCCGGACAAACCCACGATGTCGATGGGAAGTTCGGCGATGCCGGATTTGAAGAAGCCCAAAGCAGCAGTGCAAACGGGTGGTTTCGGTGATCCGCAAGGATTGCCGGCAACGAGCGCGAAGCAGAAGTATCCCGTGAACATCAATGAGGCGGGCGGCTTCGACATGCCGCAAGGCCCGGGCAAAGGAAACGGAACGGGCGGAGCGAAGGGCCAACAAGGAGTGGTGGAGAGCGCGGGTTTTGGAAACGGAACAGCGATCGCGGGCGGCGAACGGCGCAGTGGAACCGTGCAAGCAGGCGGATTCTCGAATGCGGCGCAAGCGGACACGACACCGCACGCGAGAAAAAAGGCGGAGGATACGCCGGAGACGCAAGGAGTAGTGATCCTCTACAAGCCCCAGCCGCAGTACACTGCAGAAGCGCGGGCAAACAAGATTCAGGGTGAGGTTGTGCTGCAAGTTGTCTTCAAAGCATCGGGAGAAGTTCAAGTCATCAAGGTACTCCAGGGTCTGGGCCACGGTCTGGACGAGAATGCGGAAGCCGCAGCTCGTCTGATCAAATTCACGCCGGCGAAGCAGGATGGGCAGCCCGTGGATTTTCCCGCGAATGTTCGAATCGACTTCGAACTAGCGTATTGATTGGACTGAGGGGGAGAGGTATGGGGAATCGCTACATTCTTACTGCGGCTCTAGGATTGTGCCTGGCGGGGACATCCTTCGCGCAGACACAAACAACGCCGCCGCAGACAACACAGACCGCGAATCAGCCGACGACAACGGCGAGCCAGCCAATGTCGGAGCAGCAAGTGGTCGCTGCGATCCTGGCGCGCGAGCATCAAGAAGTCGCTACACTCAGACATTACAGCCCTATTGTTGAAACGTACATTCAGGACATGCAGTGGGACCAGCAATTGGGAGCGGTGCCGCAGAAGGACCACTACTATCTGGGAGTGGCGGACCTGAGCAAAGGCGTTGCTGACCGCACGATGCTGCGGGATGCAAACGCGGGCTTCATCCACAGGCTCAATCCAATCAAGGACGTGAGTTCCCTGCTGGGAAATTCGTACGTACCGGCGGGATTCCTGCAGATGATTTTCGTGGATCCGATTGATTTTGACCTGCAACACTACAAATTGGAGTTTGTGCGGCGTGAGTTTTTGGGCGCGGTGCGTTGCTACGTGTTCGACGTGACGCCGCTGCCGAAGTCAGGAGATGGGCGGTTTCAGGGACGAATTTGGGTCGAGGATCAGAATTACGCGATTGTGCGGTTCAACGGAGTGTTCGTGCCGGTGGCACGGACGTTCGGATGGAACCTGCACTTCGATAGCTGGCGGACGAATGTGGCGCCGAACGTGTGGATTCCGTCGTACATCTACAGCGCGGAATCGGATCTGAAAGATTTTCCGTTCGGGCATGTGCGGTACCGTTCGCAAACGCGGCTTTGGGGATTCAATCTGAAGCTGGCGGGACACGAATCGTCGTTCAGCGATATGCAAGTGGAAGCGGCGAAGCCGATCGAAGATCAGTCGCAGGCGTCGCAGGACACTTCGCCGGTGATGGCGGAGCGGCAATGGCAACGCGAAGGCGAAGACAACGTGATCGACCGCTTGCAGCGAAATGGATTGGTTGCGCCTCCCGGGCCAGTGGACAAGCTGCTGGACCAAGTGGAAAACAATCTGGAAGTTCCGAACAATCTGGACATCGAGCCGGAAGTGCGGTGCCGGGTGCTGCTGACGTCGACGCTGGAGGCATTCACGATCGGGCACACGATTGTGCTGAGCAGAGGTTTGGTAGACGTGTTGCCGGATGAAGCGAGCCTGGCGGCGATTCTGGCGCATCAACTGGGCGCAGTGGTTACCGGGCAAATTTTGCCAGACGAATACTCATTCAACGATACGACGATGCTTTCGCCGGCGGAGACGCTGAAGCGGATGTCGTTCCGAAGTTCAGCGGCGGACGAGCAAACCGCGGCGAACAAGGCGATCGAGCTGCTGAAGAACTCGATCTATAAGGACAAGCTTGGAACGGCAGGGCTTTTCCTGAAGCAGCTGGCGGCGGAACAAAAAGATGTGCCGAACCTGATCAGCGCGAACCTGGGCAATCATGTTTTCATGGGGGAGCAGCTGATGCAGACGGGACCGCAGTTGCAGCCGACGAATGTGGCTCAAATCGCGGCGCTGCCGCTGGGGTCGCGAGTCGTGCTGAATTCGTGGGACGATTCGGTCGCGATGTCGAAAGCGAAGCAGGTGCAACTGCTCTCGGCGAAGGAAAAAATGCCGTTTGAGGTGACGCCGTTCATGCCGTACCTGACGCGATTTGACGCGACGGCGAATGCAGCAGCGGCGGCGGATCCGAAGCAGGATGCGGCGAAGAAGAATCCGTAAAAACTAAAGCAAAACTTTTGTAAAAAGGCCCGGCGCTCCGAGATGGAGGCGCCGGGTTTTTTGTTTTTGGATGCGCAGCCTCACCGAATGAATTCACCGATGGGTGGTGCACCTGCGAACGCAACGCGACTCTGCGAGTCGCGCCGGGTGGGGCAAGCCCCGCCCCTACGAAAGCACGGCTACAAAAACAAGTCCGGATAAGAGACACTGACGCAGCAAAGAACGTGGCGGGGTAAACCCGCCGCTACAAAAACATGGCGCGGCAATCACTGATTGAATTCATCGAGGAGTATGCGCGGCGCGGAAAAGAGACCGCGATTGCGTACCGGCGCGGCTACCGGATGGAACGGTGGAGCTACACGCGCGTGGGGAACGCGGCGAGAAATTTTGCGGCCACGCTGGAGCAGCGCGGGGTGAAGCGGGGCGAGCACGTGTTGCTGTGGGGAGAGAACTGCGCGGAGTGGGTGGCAGCGTTTTTTGGTTGTGTGCTGGCGGGAGTGGTCGTCGTGCCGATGGACGAGGCGGCGGATGTGAGTTTCGCGGCGCGCGTGGCGGCGACGGTGGATGCAAAGCTGGTGGTGCATTCGCGCGCGCTGAATGCGGGGAAAGTCGGAAGGCCGGAGATTTTGCTGGAAGAGCTGACGGATCTGAATGGGGATTTAGGCTCGGCTGCATCAGATGCACGATTTGATGCAGCGAGCGCGGAGCGCGGCGATGCGGTAGAGATTGTGTTTACTTCGGGAACGACGGCGGAGCCGCGGGGAGTGGTGCTGACGCACGGAAATATTCTGGCGAACATCGAACCGATGGAAGCGCAGATACAGAAATATCTGAAGTACGAAAGATTTTTTCATCCGCTGCGATTTTTGAATTTGCTGCCGCTGAGCCACGTGTTCGGGCAACTGATGGGGATGTTCATTCCGCCGCTGCTGGGCGGGACGGTGATTTTTCTGGATACGATGGCGCCGGCAGAAGTGTCGCGGGCGATCAAGCGCGAGCGCGTAACGGCGCTGGTGAGCGTGCCGCGGATTATCGAGTCGCTGCAGGGGCAGATGGAACGCGAGATCGAGGCGGCGGGGCGACGGGAGAAATTCGAGAGGAATTTTGCGAAGGCGGATGGAGAGAAATTTCTGCGGCGCGTGTGGCGATTCCGGAAAGTTCACAGGCGACTGGGATGGAAATTCTGGGCGTTCATTTCAGGTGGCGCGGCGCTGCCCGAAAAAGCGGAGGTTTTCTGGAACCGGCTGGGATACGCGGTGGTGCAGGGGTACGGGCTGACGGAAACGACTTCGCTGGTGAGCGTGAACAATCCGTTCAAGGTGGGAAAGCGATCGATCGGGAAGTTGCTGCCGGGGATGGAGATGAAGCTGGGTGATGGCGGAGAGATTCTGGTGCGCGGAGAGAATGTGGCGTCGGGATATTTTCAAGGCGCGAAATTGGAGGCGGTGGCGGGCGATGAAGGATGGTTTCGCACGGGGGATTTGGGAGAAGTGGATGCGCAGGGGAATTTGTATTTCAAAGGGCGGCGCAAGAACGTGATTGTGACGCCGGCGGGAATGAATGTTTATCCGGAGGATTTGGAAGCGGAACTGAGGAAGCAAAGCGGCGTGCGCGATGCGGTGGTGGTGGGAATTGAGAAGGATGGAAATGCGGAGCCATGTGCGGTGCTGTTGCTGGAGGATGGAAGCGGGGACGCGTCGGGGATTGTTGAGCGGGCGAATGGGCGGCTAGCGGAATTTCAGCGGATGAGAAGGTGGGTGGTGTGGAAGGAGGCGGATTTTCCGCGGACGCCGACGCAGAAGCCGATGCTGATGAAGATTCGCGAGGCGGTAGAGAAGGAGTTTGGAACAAAAGCGGCAGGAAATGTTGCGGGCGATGGTGGTGGCGCGGGATCGTTAAGCGAATTGATCGCGCGGGTGACGGGACGCGGCGGGAACGCAGGCGCGGATGCGAATCTCGAGCGGGATTTGCAGATGAGTTCGCTGGACAAAGTGGAGTTGATGAGCGCGCTCGAAGAAAAATATCAGGTGGACTTGAGCGAGACGAGATTTGCGGAAGCGAAGACGGTCGGCGAGCTGGAGAAATTGCTGCGCGAGCCGAGGGCGCGTCCGCGAACGCATGAGTTTTCGCGATGGGCGCAGCGATGGCCGGTGGCGTGGATACGGCTAGTGGTTTATTACGCGCTGACTTGGCCGGCGACGATGCTGCTGGCGCGTCCGGAGATTCGCGGACGGGAGAATTTGCGCAGAGTGCGCGGGCCGGTGCTGGTGGTGGCGAATCACGTGACGTACGTGGACATTGGATGCGTGCTGGCGGCGCTGCCGGGGAGATTCCGCCACCGGCTGGCGACGGCGATGGAGGCGGAGCGGCTGTGGGGGATGCGGCATCCGTCAGGGATGGGATGGTTCATGCGGATGGTGAATCGCATGAATTATTTTCTGGTGATTGCGCTGTTCAACGTTTTCCCCCTGCCGAAAATGACGGGATTTCGCGAGAGTTTTGCGTTTGCGGGAGAGCTGGCGGACAAGGGATGGAGCGTGCTGGTGTTTCCGGAGGGCGAGCGGACGAAGGACGGGAAAGTGGGAAGATTTCGCGGCGGGATTGGGCTGCTGGCGACGAAGCTGGACCTGCCGGTGGTGCCGATGCGGATTGATGGGCTGTGGGAGTTGGCGAAGGAACGGGAAGCGAATCCGTGGTCGAGGCTGAAGCCGGTGAAGCGAGGGGCGGTGAAGGTGACGATTGGGGAGGCGGTGAAATTTGGAGCGGGGACGGATGCGGACAGGATTGCGAGGGAGTTGGAGAGAAGGGTGAAGGAGTTGTGACAGTGCAGGCTTGTTTCGATTCCTCCCTAGGTCCTTCCTTGTCGTTAGCCGATGTGTAACACGTGTACACCGGGCCAGTTTCGCAAGCCCTGGCAGCATGGTCGAATCATGGAAGGAGACTCCCGTGAACCGACTCTGCAGTTTCTTGGTGCTATTGGCTGTTCCGTTTGTGGCGAATGGTGACAAAGGCAAAACGACTTGGCAGGGGCCCAGTCAACCCGTCTATGTTGTGACACAAAATCACTACGCTGAAGGATTTACTCCTGACGGTAACACAGCTAAGTTTGGCGATCTAATCGCTATCGAGATTTTTAACCCCAGGGCTCGCGCGGCCGATGATGATACTGCCTACAAAGTCGGCGAACGGCTGGCCGTCTTTGTGGCGGGCCAGAGACAGGGCGACGTAACGGTTAAGAAGGTGGTGCCGTTGCAATGCGATTCTTCAGCAGCGCTCGTATCGCCTTCGTCTTTCCATCTGGCAAAGGACGCTATCGCGCTTGCGTCCAACGCGGAAAACATTCGACCACACGCATCTTATGAACATCAGGCCGGCGCTGAGGAGCGCAAATATGCTAAGCAACTCGCTATGAACGAATTTCGGAAGCACGGTGTGCCGGAGGCTTTGGCGACGGACATTAAGGTTGGCCAACTGCTTATGACACGCGTGGATGGCAGCAGCAGTGAATTCTTGGTTGGCTCGTTGTTTGTCCAGACGAAGAGTGTGGGTTATGAAGTATTCCTGATCGGCAAGATAGGAAGCTCCGGCGCAACGACAGAGTTTGCTCGATACCACAAGACTACGGATTTGGAGGATGGGAAAGATTCGGAGGATGTTCGTTTTGTTGATCAACTGGATCTGGATGGAGATGGAACGGACGAGATTGTTGTTGAGGTGAGAGGTTACGAAAGCGAGGGATTCGATATCTATAAGCGCCACAACGGGTCATGGAGCGAAGTGCACGAAGGCGGAGAAGGCGGATGTTGAAGGCGCAAAGCGCGATGCAGTAACTACCTTGCGCGGGTGAATCGCCCCGCAGAAGCATCCGGGGCAGGCGCAACAGGAATGATTTCTGGAACGTCCGTTCATGTCGCAGCTAAAGCTGCGACCCCCTAAAGTGCATTTCGAGACGAGATCCTTCGCTGCGCTCGGGATGACAACGTGAAGGAAGCTGCCTGCTCAGTGGGCACAAATTATGAAGCGTCGAAATCAGCGGGGCGAGGTGATTTCGACGAAAGGCAGAAAAGGTTCCGAATCCTCGGCGTGGCGCTCGCGGCGGATTTCACGCATGCGATTGCGCTCGACGCTGGCAAAGTGAAATCCGGCGATGACGGCGACGAGGCCACAGATTGCAACGGGAAGGAAAATCATCAGGCTAGTCATAGGCGCTTCACCTCGATTGCGATTCCGGCCACAGCCAAGACAAGCACCAAAGCAATTATGATGAACGCGCCCGCGAATGTCAAAGATTTGCCACTTATCAGCCGTTCCAAAGGAGCAAAGACGGCGACGAGGACACTGGCGTCTCGCAAGAGTTCGCCGATCATTTCGGCAACGCTTAGGCGCTCATGAATTGACAAATCTTCAGCTCCTCTGTTGCGGTGGCATTTATATCACATGTGCAACATAACGATTATGTTTAATACGAATTATCGTGATACTGATTTGGACTAGTGGCTTTTGCGTGACGAGGGATTGGGCTGGTTGCGGGGGGATTGGTTACGGGGCGGGGTTGGTGTAGACTCGCCGGCATTGCCCTGCGGTTGGAAGTCACTTCTAGACTGGAGACAACATGAACAAGAAAAGGGTGCTGTGGGTGGCGGTGGTGTTGCTTGCCGCAGCGGGAGCTGCTTATGGTGCGGCGGCGAGCGACGCGTTCATGGGAACCTGGCAACTGAATGAAGCGAAATCGAAAGCGGCGGCGGGCGGGGTGAAAAACAGCACGGTCGCGTACACGATGGATGGCGACAACATCAAATGCACGATCGACGGGACGGACGCGAACGGGCAGGCGTTACACACGGAATGGACCGGGAAATTCGACGGCAAGCCGTATCCGGTGACCGGCGACCCGAACGACGATACACGTTCGTACCGGCTGATCAATTCGCATACGCTAGTCGCTACGGAGATGAAGGGCGGCAAAGTAACGACACGCGCCCGGATTGTGGTGTCCGCCGACGGCAAGAGCAGGACGGTTACGGCGCATGTGACAGATGCGAAGGGGATGCAAACGACGAGCGTCGGCGTGTACGACAAACAATAAGTCAAAATCAACGCGGTAACGGACGCCTGGAAGAACGAGGATTCTTCCGGGCGTTTCTTTTATCTTTGAGATTTTCATGCTGCGTCCAAAGCCCGCGAGTTGAGCTGTAATGCGGTTGTAATGTTGCGCTGCGAGAGTTACGCGGGGCACGAATTCGGCCAAGCGTGGGCGTGTGGAGTTGTGACAAAATGGCGGCGGTTTTTGTGAGGCTAAGGAGCGACCGGTCACAACCTCACGTCAGTTCGCGCAAAGGCAGCGCGAACGGGACGTGAGCTACAGCGCAAGTCTTGAAGGTGGGCCGCATTCGCGGCGGGCGGGGCTGAAGCCCACCCCTACGAAAAGGCGAAGCAGGTCCCTCGCCGCCATTCGCCAACTGCGGCGACTGGGCTCGGGATGACAACGAAAAGCAAAGGCGCACAGGCTGATCGTGGCAACGCGAAAGACACCGCAGAACTTTGCGTCTTTTTTCAACTTGCGCTGCGGGAGCAGCGCGGGCGCGAAGCTCTGCGCTACAAGAGAAAATCACAACACTGATTGAGGTCGAGGAGAGACGGATGAAACGGACGACGGCGGGAACGGTGGCGATGATTGTGGCGATTGGAGTGGCAGTGTTTTTTGCGACGCGGCGGGGGTCGGGAAAGCGGCCGCAGGATGCGCAGAGCGTCAAGCCGGGGCAGCTGCACGAGCTGCCATCGCTGGAGCAGCAGGCGGTGCTGCCGACGGGAATGACGATTACACCGATGGCGGCAGAGGGAGCGATGTTTGTGCCGCTCAATCCGGGGCTGGAGGATTTTCCGGCGTACGTGGCGGGACAGCCGGTGACTTCGGTGATGTCGCCGGATGGGTCAACGCTGCTGGTGCTGACGAGCGGATACAACGAGATGGACGACGCGAGCGGGCGGCGGATCAAGCGGGATTCGAATGAGTATGTGTTTGTGTATGACGTTTCGCGGGACAAGCCGAGGCAGGAGCAGGTGATCCAGGTGCCGAACACGTTTGATGGGATTGCGTGGAATCCGAATGGGAATGAATTTTACGTGGCGGGCGGCGGGGATGACGATGTGCACGTGTTCGCGAAAGACAATGGGCGGTGGGCGGAGGCGATGCCGGAGATCAAGTTGGGGCACGCGCACGGATTGGGAATCGACACGAAGCCGGAGGCGGCGGGGATTGGCGTGACGGCGGATGGAAAAAAGCTGCTGGTGGCGAATTTCGAGAATGATTCGGTGAGCGTGGTGGACGTGGCGGCGCACGAAAAAACGGCGGAGCTGGATTTGCGTCCGGGGGCGAGCGACGCGAAAGAGACGGGAGCGGCGGGCGGAGAGTATCCGTTTTGGATTGTGACGAAGGGAAATGATACGGCGTACGTGTCGAGTCCGCGAGACAGGCAGATTGTGGTGCTGGATATTTCGGGCGAGCCGAAGGTGAAGGCGCGGATTAAGGTGCCGGGGGAGCCGGGGAAGATGATTCTCAATCACGCGCAAACGCGACTGTATGTGGCTTTGGCAACGGATGATGAGGTGGCAGTGATTGATGCGACGGCGAACAAAATGTGGGGAACGACTGAAACGACAGCACCGCAGGGGATTTTTTCGAATCCAGCGAAGCTGATGGGGAGCAACCCGAATAGCTTGGCGCTGTCACCGGATGAGAAGACGCTTTACGTGACGAATGGAGGAGCCAATTCAACGGCAGTTATAGAAACCGACGGGCTGAACAGTGACGTCATCCTCGGTAAAATCGGTGGAATAGTGACAGGGCTGATACCGACGGGGTGGTATCCGAGTTCGGTGAGCGTGAGCGCGGATGGAAAGATGCTGTACGTGCTGGACACGAAGAGCGTGCCGGGACCGAATCCGGAGGGATGCCGGAACACGACTTCGATTGCGCGAGGCGGGCTGAATGATTGCTACGCGCAAAATGAATACATTTTGCAATTGAACAAAGGCGGATTTGAGGCGATTCCGACGCCAGACGGGGACGAGCTGAAGTCGCTGACGAAGCAGGTGGCGGCGAACGATCACTACGAGAGCGATTCGCAGCGGGCCGCGAATGAAAAGACGATGGAATTTTTGCGGCAGCACATCAAGCACGTGATTTACATCATCAAGGAGAACCGCACGTACGATCAGGTGCTGGGGGATTTGCCGGAGGGAAACGGCGATCCGAAGCTGACGGTTTTTCCGAAGGCGCTGGGGCCGAACCATCACCAGATCGCGCAGCAGTTTGTGGACTTGGACAATTTTTACTGCAGCGGCGACGTGAGCGGGGAGGGATGGAACTGGTCGACGGCGGCGCGGGCGACGGACATCGTGGAGAACACGTATCCGATCAATTATGCAGACCGCGGGCTAACGTACGACTTCGAAGGAGAGGACCGGAATATCAATGTGGGGATTGCGTCGCCGCGCGCGAGGAGGACGGACAATCCTGAAACTCCGGATGACGACAATTTGCTGCCGGGGACAAATGACGTGGCGGCTCCGGACGGGCCGGGCGGAGATGCGGGGACGGGATATTTGTGGGACGCGGCGCTGCGGGCGAAGCTGATGCTGAGGAATTATGGATTTTTCCTGGAAGGCGGACGTTACGGCGGGCGACCAGGAACGAAAGGCATTATTCCGGTGATTCGCGACCCGTACAAAACGAAGACGCGGGTGGCGTTTCCGGACAAAGTGGCGCTGATGAATGTGACGGATCCGTATTTTCGCGGATTCGATTTGGCGCTGCCGGATTACTGGCGTTATACGGAGTGGAAGCGCGAATTCGATGGCTACATTGCGAGCGGGAAGATGCCAAATCTGGAATTGGTGCGGCTGATGCGGGACCACTTCGGGGATTTTGGCGCGGCGATTGACGGGACGGGAACGGTGGAAGCGGAGTTTGCGGACAATGATTACGCGATTGGGAAGCTGATTGAGGATGTGTCGCGCAGCAAGTTTGCGGACAGCACGGTGATTTTTATCGTGGAGGATGACGCGCAGAACGGGCCGGATCACGTGGATGCGCACAGGAGTCCGGGGCTGATTGCGGGAGCGTACGTGAAGCAAGGAGCGGTGGTGTCGACGCACTACGACACGGTGAATACGCTGCGGACGATCGAGGAGCTACTGGGCATGAAGCCGATGGGAATCAACGATGCGGTCGCGGAGCCGATGGCGGACGTGTTCACGACGGAGTATAAGCCGTGGACATACACAGCGACTGTGCCGGAGATTTTGCGCAGCACGCAGTTGCCGGTTGGCACCGCTGCGACGAGTGGCGGTGCAGCGCAGGGTGGCTCCGCTTATGCGAAGCCGCGGCACGATGCGGCATATTGGGCGGAGAAGGCGAAGGGGATGGATTTTTCGGTGGAGGATCGCGTTGATCCGGCGAAGTTCAACCGGATTGTGTGGGAGGGGCTGGTTGGAAAGGATGTGCCGTATCCGACGGTGAGGGATGGGAGGAATTTGAGGGGGAATCGGGAAGAGTTGTTGAAGGAAAAACCGATGGATTCAACTGCGCACCGATAGACGAATCTCGCGCTCAACGAGTTCCGGGCGGGGTTGTTTGGCCGTGGAATTGACTTGGGCTTTCGAACGGCTCACCCTCTACCTGCTCCACGATCAGCTGACAGATTGGCTCGTTGGATCGGAGCACAAAAGAACAAGGGCCTAGATTAGTGATCTCAAGTGTTAGCCGACCAGTCCATCCCGCATGCACGGTCGGCGCAGTGAAGTGCACGAGAATTCCACATCTTGCGCACGAGCTTTTCCCCTCGATGCGTGCTGCGAGAGTTGGTTTCCCGGTAATAAGAGGTAGCTCCACTTTCTCCATCGTTTGACCAAGAATAAAGGCACCTCGTTCGAGGGTGTACGATTCAGCCGCAGCTAAGTCGATGTCCTTGCAGTTTTGCGCAAGGAACTCCGCAATCTGGATTCTCGATGGTTGGTCTTCTGGGCCTTGGTTCGGGGTCGATGATTAGCCGCTTCTCATCCAGGGCTTGCTGGATAGCCCGGTTCGAAAGGATCATGCCGGCACGCCTTTTGCCTTTTTATTCGGCCACGAGCTCTCTTGCGGGCACCGTCACCGCTCGAGACGATATTTCAAAGGGACTTGACGGTAAATATACTAAGACTTCATCTCTCTTTTTGTCAACCACGGTTACGAGTAGGCGGCCAGGATCGGTACGAACAAATTTTGCAGCGGCAAACAATGATATCTGTCTTCCGCCCGAGATATTCATCACAACGGCAAATTCTTCCGGCATCATCCCTTTCGTAACATTACACTTCAGCCAGGAAACCATCCGTCCCCTCCAGTTCCTGCGAGATCGCTGGGCATGAACCAAATGTAACTTTCTTTTGAGGCGAATGCAAAGCGAAGTATCAATTACCACAAATTAGGTGTCAAGAGATTATTCTGACAACAAGGGTAATTAGAAACCGGCGAGTGCAAGACGGCTGCGAAACGGGATTTGTGTGGTAGGCTCTGCGCGAATTGGGGAGTGAGGGGACGATGACGAGGATGCGGATGGCGGTGGCGGTGTGCGTGGCGGCGGGAGTGGCGGGAGCGTGGGCGGGATGGCTGCATATGCGGACGGCGCGGGCGCAGGAAGGCGCTGGGCCGGCGCTGATTGACGTGAGCGCGCTCTACACCAAGCAGGACGTGATGATTCCGATGCGCGACGGCGTGAAGCTGCACACGGAGATTTACACGCCGAAAAACGCGGAAGGGCCGCTGCCGTTTCTGATTACGCGGACTCCGTACGGGACGGGCGACGACAAGAACGGATACAGCAGCCTGTTCAATATTTATCAGGAGATGATTCCGGAGGGTTACATCTTCGTGATGCAGGATATTCGCGGGCGATACGGCTCAGAGGGGCAATTCGTGATGCAGCGGCCGGCGCGCGACAAGAGCGACCCGAAGTCGATTGACGAAGGGACAGACACGTACGACACGATTGACTGGATGCTGAAAAACGTGCCGAACAATAATGGGCGCGCGGGATTGCTGGGGATTTCGTACGGCGGATGGCTGACGACGATGGCGCTGCTGGAACCGCATCCGGCGCTGAAGGCGGTGTCGGAGCAGGCGTCGCCGGCGGACATGTTTTTGGGGGACGATTTTCATCACAATGGCGCATTCCGGCTGAGTTATGGATTCGAGTACGCGGCGATGATGGAGACGGGGAAGACAAATTTCATTTTTCAATTCGACAAGTACGACACATACGAGTGGTATCTGGCGCTGGGGCCGCTTTCGAATGTGGATGCGAAATATCTGCACGGCCAGTTGCCGACTTGGGGGGATTTCGTTGACCATCCGAACTACGACAGCTTCTGGCAGAAGCAGGCGTTCTATCCGTATTTGAAGGACATGCACTTGAGCGTGCCGGATTTGAACGTGGCGGGCTGGTGGGACCAGGAAGATTTTTACGGGCCAGTGAAGATTTACGAGACGCTCGAGAAAAATGATACGAGTCATTTCAATTATTTGGTGGTTGGGCCGTGGAATCACGGAGGATGGGCACGGAGCGACGGCGGCGCGAGCCTGGGACGGATTCAATTTGGCACGCCGACGAGCAAGGAATTTCGCGCGAACGTGCAGGCGCCGTGGTTTGCGTACTGGCTGAAGGACAAGGGGCAGGTGCCGTTCCAGAAGGCGCGGACGTTTGAAACTGGGACGAATAAGTGGGTGGATTATGCAGCGTGGCCTCCGAAGGAGAATGTGACGGAGAAGAAGTTGTATTTTGGCGCGAACGGGAAGTTGTCGTTTGACGCGCCGGAGGCAAGCGGAGCGGAGGCGTTTGATAGCTATGTTTCGGATCCGGCGCATCCAGTTCCCTACCGGCACCGGCCGATTGAAGAAACGTATGGGCCAGGGAGCCATTGGTATACGTGGCTGGTGGAAGATCAGCGATTTGCGGATTCGAGGCCGGATACGGTGAATTGGTCAACGGGGCCGCTGGATGATGATGTGTGCGTGGCGGGAGATATTGTGGCGCATCTGTACGCGTCGACGACCGGAAGTGACAGCGACTGGATTGCGAAACTGGTTGACGTGTATCCGGAGAAGTACGAAGCGGAGCCGTCGATGGGCGGATATGAGCTGATGGTTGCGAATGACGTTTTCCGTGGGCGTTTTCGCAACAGCTTTGAGAAGCCGGAGCCGATTACGCCGGGAAAAGTGACGCCGTACACGATTGACTTGCATACGAACGATCACTGTTTCTTGAAGGGACACCGGATCATGGTGCAGGTGCAGAGCACGTGGTTCCCGATTATCGACAGGAATCCGCAGAAGTTCGTGCCGAACATTTTCAAGGCGACGGCGAGCGATTACATCAAGGCGACACAGCGAATTTACAGGAGCAAGGAGTATCCGTCGAATGTGGAAGTACCGGTGGTGCAGCACTGAGGTGGACGAGCAAGCAGACAGCAAAGAAAGTAAGAGCGTCCCTCAGCGGCTAAAGCCGGCTTGGTTTGTGGCGTATGCGGCACGGCTGAAGCCGTGCCCTGACGAGTCACATGTTTTGTCGAATGTGGAAGTGCCGGTGGTGCAGCACTAAGCGGGAGTGGGTTTTTGAAATGCGGCACCCGGGTCAGTTTGAATTTTGACTCCTTGTGTCACGATCAAGAAAATTCAAACTGACCCACAGCGAAATGCAGATCCCTCTTCGGCCCGATGAAAAGAATCGGGCCTCGCTCGGGATGACCAGTTTTGTAGCAATCGAAGGAGGCGGTGATGAACGGAAGAGTGGATGCAAACATGGTGACGACGGCACAGGAGCTGCCGGGATATCGAATCGTGAAGTCGGTTGGATTGGTGCGCGGGATCGTGGTGCGTTCGCGGAGCATTCTGGGAAATATTGGCGCGTCGCTGCAGACGATTGTGGGCGGGAACATCACGCTGTTCACGGATATGTGCGAGCAGACGCGGGAGGAGTCGCTGGAGCTGCTGATGGAACATGCGGCGCAGCGCGGCGGAAACGCGATTATTGGGCTGCGCTACGACGCGAACGAAATCATGCAGGGAGTGACGGAGGTGCTGGCGTACGGGACGGCGGTGGTAGTGGAGAGAGCGACGTAAGGTAAAGCGAAGCAGGACGAATTTAGAGCAGCAGGTCGGTTTGAATTTTGGGCATCCTTATGTCACCATCAAAACCTTCAAGCTAAGCGACTACCGAATTTGGACGGAGGAAATCATGAGTTTACGAATTGGAGATGTTGCACCGGATTTTTCGGCGGAGACGACGCAAGGGCCGATCAAATTTCACGACTGGCTTGGCAATTCCTGGGGAGTATTGTTCTCGCATCCGAAGGACTTCACGCCGGTGTGCACGACGGAACTCGGCTACATGGCAGGACTGCAGCCGGAGTTTGAAAAGAGGAATTGCAAGATCCTTGGGTTAAGCGTGGACCCGGTGACGAATCACGGCAAGTGGGCGGTCGACATTGAAGAGACGCAGGGCCACAAAGTGAAGTTCCCGATGATCGGCGACCCGCAACTTGAGGTCGCGAAGCTCTATGACATGCTGCCATCCGATGCGGGAAATACCAGCGAGGGCCGTACCGCTGCTCTGAATGCAACGGTGCGAACGGTGTTCGTCGTGGGGCCGGACAAGAAGATCAAGCTGACTCTCAGCTATCCGATGAGCACGGGCCGTAACTTCGATGAAGTGTTGCGCGTGCTAGATTCGATGCAACTGACGGCGCAGCATTCGGTGTCCACGCCGGTGAATTGGAAGCCGGGAGAAGATGTGATCATCAGCGGCAACGTTTCGGACGAAGAAGCCAAGAAGAAATACCCGGACGGATGGAAGTCGCCGCGGCCTTACATCCGCATCATTCCTCAGCCGAAAGAGAAAGCCGCAAAGGCGTGATGTTTAGAAGTTTTTGCTGCCGTGCCTGCTTGTTCATGCAAGGTAAGGCGGGCATGGCAGAGACGCTCTGCTCCGCAACGCAACTCAAAGAATCTCGCTCCTAAGTACGAGCAGTGGCGTCCGCCACGGTTACAATCACAACACCGTGAATTCCGCTTAGGCCCTGCGCGGCCTCTTTGTGAACTACCATAGCTTTATGATTCAAAAAGTAGTGCTCTCCCTGTTTGCCTCGCTCGCTCTCGCCGCGATCTGCATCGAGCCATTCGGCACGGTTTCTAAGGCTGGTCCGCCGTCTGCACCGGCGCAAAGCAAGACGCAGTCGAAAAACTATACCAGTTCCGAATATGGCTTTGAGATCAAATACCCAGTGGATTGGGAATTTGACGCCAACTACGAGAACAACTATGGGAAGCCGCCTTCGGGTCACGGGCGTCCCGCCTATGCCGGGGAAACCCGCACGCTTTTCAGGCTGGAGATGGATGGCCCGTCACAACCGGAAGAGGGAGGCGGCGATTTCGAAGATGGAGCAATCATCAGTGTCCAGATCACGGGAACGACGGGCGCGGTGGAGAGTTGGAACATTTCTCGAGACAATCCGCACCGCCAGTACGTCCAGACGTCAACCCTGACGGACTGGGTCAAGCTTCACAGTTCCGGATTTTCCGGCAAGGTCGAGAGCGTCGCCATCGACACAAATGGATTCAGGGGCACAATCCAGGTCGGCTGCAACGACAGCGATCCGTGCAAAGTTTGGGGTGAGGAAGGCGGGGCGTTTCGGATTCTGTCCAGTGGGCGGGTCTTACTTATAAACTGGTCCCGCGCAGCCTACCCAGCACAGGGGCAAGCCAGCAACGATTTTTCCTACCAAAAATACTTCTTGCCAATGCTTTCAAGCTTTCGGCTGCTGAATCGATAGGGTATTAAATAATGGTAGGCCCGTGCGAACTCGAACCGCAGACCTCTACCGTGTCAAGGTAGATAGCGGCAGTAGCAGTCCAAACGAAAACTCTCATTCCAGCGCACGGACCACACGCCTTACTTTTTCTTCCGATACAACGAAATGGCCGTATTCGCGACCGAGGATAGCCCCCATTGAGACCTTCTCATTCCTGTGGCGCATCTCGCTCGGTACAGCCATTTCAACTCCATGTTGTCCGACGTGAACTTCGTGGGCGTCGGTCACATCGAGGATGCGCCGGACGTTGTGTTCGCGTACTCCGCCACAAACAATAACCCCGATTCGATTCCGCGCGGCGTGAACCAAACCTTGAATCGCGTCCAGCGCTTTCTCCGCGTGGGGTTCTCCCCCCGAGGTAAGAACTCGAGCAGCGCCTGATTCGATTATCCGCTCGAGCGCTGCGCGCAAATTCACGGTCATATCAAATGCGCGGTGAAACGTCACGGACACTGGCCGCGCCAGCTCTACAAGTTCGCGCGTACGGTTGGTATCGACCGTTCCATCAGCGCAGAGTATTCCAAGGACGATGCCATCCGCGCGGAGCTGTTTGGCCATGAGGATGTCGCGCTTCATCAATTCGAATTCGTGCGCGCTATAGCAAAAGTCAGCCCCACGCGGCCGGATCATCACGTGCAGGCCGATTTGTATTTCCTTTCGCACCGTGGCGATCATTCCGGCGCTCGGCGTGGTTCCTCCTTCCGGCAGGTTGGCACACAACTCCACGCGCGCAGCTCCACCGCGCTCGGCGGCGATCGCCGACTCGACCGAATCAAGGGAGATTTCCAGCATAGGTTCTGGCTTCATCGGATTTCGCTTGAGAACCCGAAGGAGAGTTGCAATTTACACTTCGGGCGCACCTGTACACGACCCGGGCGAACCGGGCCAGCTATCTCCACGATATTTTCCAAGAACGCGGCCGACAAAAACGATGAGAGGGAAAACGATTCGCTGAATGGCGCGTGGAGGCATTGCAAGCGCCTGTGTGTGTCGGTGCCGCCAGGCCACGTGTGCAATGTAGAAAAGCGACGGCCTGCCGGATGGGCTGGCGTTGAGTATCGCAAAGATCGCTTGCAGGTAACGGTCTAAGTCAACCGCTGGGATTGCCTGCCCATTGAAAACCAGCATATCGTCCCCGGCGTTCCACCAGTTATGAACGACCCCGGCGGGAAGGACTACGGACTCCCCGGCCTGTACGATGGTCTTTTGGTTGCCGATTCGGGCCCCTAGAGTTCCTTTTTGCACGATGCCTTCTTCGCGTTCGTGGAAATGCACGTGCAACGGTGGGCCGTCTGCTCGCGGGGGCAAAGAGCCTTCGAGCTCCAAAATCGTTTGACCCTGGGAATCGCGTACCCGGCGTATTCGCAGAACCTCTCCAGTTTTTCGGTTCTCCAACTGCAGGAAGTTATCCATGGCTTCCCCAAAGTGCGCACAGGCTTTTGTCACGCTAGATGTGTTGGTGCACGGAATGTTCGGGCGAATTCTACCACTGCGACGTGTTCTGCCGGCAAGCGAGTACGCCGATCACAGGCGAAGAATAGCAGGTGAAATTGATGTTTTGCAGTGAACGCGCAAACGCGGTGAGTCCGTCGCTTTGAAGTGGTAGGCCCGTGCGGGCTCGAACCGCAGACCTCTACCGTGTCAAGGTAGCGCTCTAACCAACTGAGCTACGGGCCTAGCGATGCAAAATCAAGCAGTTAGGCAGGTTCAATGTTACAGCATTTTCCGTTCGGTGCACAATCGTGCCAGCTCAGGTCAGAGCGCGGAGAAAAAGATGTCTAGGCGTGAATCTTGAGGCAAAGGCGGTTGGTTTTTTGTTGTGGTGGTTTTCCGTGCAGGGCGTTCAAGGTTGTGTTCAAGATTTTTGAGTCGCTCACGCAGATTGAAATGAAAAATACCGTCGCAGGTTGAATCCGCGGCATCCTCCTGGGCAGTGGTTGGAGAGCCTGTCTTTGCGAGGACAGCGCGTGCGGCTCCCGGCTTGGTGATAAGACATGCTGACGTGATGGTTGTTCCAGGGATCAAATGCTCAGTGGCTTGAAAAGCCAGGAATGCAGCCAAAGGTTCCGCCTCATGCCGAAGACTTTCCTGCGTGGCGTCAGGGAGATGAACCGAAAATGTGTCGGGCATGCGTGCGACCAGCACAACTTGCGCCGCAGGCGACGACTTTTGCGCGTAACCAGGCCGCACAATCGCTGCGCTGGCAAGAAGAAGTACGCAAACGCGAAGGAATCGAACTTCCACGGCTTGCTCCGCGGAGCACGACTGCTTCCGAACGACGAGCGATTCACAAATGCAAAGGCAGGAGTTACGGACGCGGCTTCAAACGAAGAACTCCAAAGGTGGAACAGAATGTCCATTTCGGCACAGACAAATGCTCAATAACTGGCAGGACTGCGGCTGTTGTTTACTGTTTTGTTGGCGGCTGAGGGAGCTTCGTTGAAGGAACGCGGCGCACGGTGATCTTATAGTTCACGGCGTTGGCCTCGGCCACAGCGTGAACTTGTGACGGAGCGGACACGACTTCGTAGGCCCCGGGAGCTGTAAAACCATCCAGGAAAACTTCGAATTTCATATCCCGGGCGTGCCTGAAATGGACTGAGAACTCACCGTCGGAGCCGGTGAAGGCGAGTTGGCCGCCGATGAGCACCGCGGCGCCTTCAACCGGGTTGCCCTGGATATCCACTACACGGCCGCGAACTACATTGCGATAAAACCCGGTGCTGCGGACAGCGCCTGCTGCGCCTCCGCTATAACTTCCATAAAGATACTCGCTGCCGTAGGTTGTGTAATCGACTCGGCCGCCCGGCGTGACATTCGTCTCCGCATTGAGCTGGACTCCATTGGGCATCTGGAGATGAACGCCCAACGTGAGAATTTGGCGGAAGGGCGGTTGACCGGGAGTAGCAAGCGGGAAATACATGGTCTGGTAATCAGCGCTCACGCTGAATAAACTGGCGAGAAAACTTCCGCCATAAGAAACGGTGGTCTGGCCATTGCTTTGGACAATGAACTGAGAAAGATCGAGCCTCGGCGTGATGTGTTCGCGCACAGAATAGATGATGGAGTGTTGCGGGGCAAAACCCTGCTGCGAGCTCTCCAGGTAATCGACTCCCAAATCCATCTTGGACGTCAAGCTGTGCCGAGTGCCGAGCGCGTAAGCACGCGAACTGATGTCGGAGTTGTTTGAAATGAAGTAAGAGCCATAAAGCTCAAAACTCTTTGCCCTTCCCCAAGCGCCAAACGAATCGACCGCAGCTCGATCGGCGCTGGCGAGGCTGGTGACTCCAGGAGCGGAAAATTCGTTGACAGGCGACAAATAGTTCTGGCGCGCGACAGTAAAACGCAGGTCCTGCACGGGAGTGAAATCGAACTGGACGTTTTCTTTGTCCTGTTCGGTCAGAACCGGCTCCTGGACGGTGATGCGCCGAAATTGATTGCCCGCAAACGCATAACTGGCGCGCAACGTGGCCCAGTCACGTGACCAGAGGAAACTTCCCGCGAGATAGTGCTCGTTGCTCCCCAAGCCTCCGGAAAAGCCGACATCGATATCTTTGCGCGGATCCCATTCGAGGGACTGAATGGAAGTTTGTGTCTGAGAAAGAATATTGCGCGAGTAAAACCTCCACTTCGGGCTCCATTTATGCAGAAAGAAAAAGACGCCAGCCGGTGATTCCGGGCTCGCAGCATTCAGGAAAGGGACGAGAAATCCCGTCGAAGTGGCGCCGGCGAAAAAGAAATACTCGCTTTTGGAGGTCTTGCGTTCGGCACCGAGGCCGCGGCCAAGAAAGTAATACGAGTGGTCGAAAAGGTCAGTGGGCAAAACGAAAGGGATGTTTTGGTCTCCAGCTTGCCAGTCGTATCCCCAACGAGGGCCGCCGAAAGCAAAACCGAACCGTGGGTGGGACTCCAAGAGTCCGAAGTCAACATGCGCGCCATAGGTCGAAGTTCGGACGCCTAATGATCCGCCGGAACCTTGAAAGAGTGATGACGAGCCTCCATCCAGCTCAAATACCTGGGCCGAAGCGCGAGGTGGAGCTGCGGCTGCACAAACGAAAAGCCAGAGGACAAGAAAGCTCCTTTGGCTTCGCAGCCAGCCGCGCGATCGATGGACCACACCGCTCATTTTGCTGCCGAGAGGAGTTGGATCGGACTATCCGAAGCGAAATGTTGGAATTTCAGTTCAATATTCTGCGGAACAGCAGAGTTCTTCCAAGGGAATTCGAAATGCCGGTGCTGGCCCGGGAAAAGCGGAAACCCGGTGAACTGCTCTTTTTTGCCCGAAGCGTCCGTGACCATCACGTCGACGACGCGCCCATAGTCTGATCCGACGTTGCTTACTTGTCCTTCGATCTTGCTTTCAGAAGGTTGAAACGTAACCTTGTCCCACACGACGGCACTGCTCTCGAGCGGCTTCTTGCCTAGCAGATACACGGTGTGCGGCAGGTGGATAGCGAGTTCGAGGCCCTGGGTGGTGCGTTTTCCCGTAATCGTGGCGTAAATCGTGAACCACGCGGGCAGGCTGGCCGCTGAGGCCTTGTAGAAAACGACGTAGGTCTGGTGAGCAGCGAGACGAAAACTTGTCGTGGAAAGCTCGAGATGGACGTTTGGATCGAGAGCGGAATACGTCGGCTGTCCCTGAGAATCCACCTTGAAGCTTTCCGGTTGGAGAACAACTGCGAGAGGGACGTCCGAATCATTCATGACCTGGAAACGTCCACTGGCCTTACCCTGATACTCGACAATCACCGGGGAAATGGTTTGAGCGTGAGCGTGGATCCCGGCGAGCAAAACCAATAGCACAAGAAGACTAATCTTTCGCGACATCAATGCATCCCCCCGAAGATGAAAATAATTGCGTCAACAAACTGCGTAAAACGAAACCCAAGCGCTATCGCGCGAGCAAGCAGCGATGTCCCGATTTTGTGCTTCCAGTCGCCCGAATCATTTCAAAGTGCCTGGGCGCGGATATTCAGCACCCCAGTGAATGTTCCCGCCGGCAACTTCAATCCCACAGTGCTGATTCGAAGCTGGAAATTCGTATTGTTCGTTCCCTGTTTCTGGTTCCCAGTGACGTGAACGCTGAAGACCGTAACGCAAGTGTTTGCTGAAAACGCGCATGCCCCTGTAAACGTCTGGAAGGCACCCCCGTTGACGCTTCCCGAGACGCTTGAGGATGGAATGTTGTGTCCGGCGCCGTCGCTCAACGCCGAAGCGGAGTTTGAAAAATATGCAAAAGTCTGGAGCGTGGGGCCGGGCTTGAGAATCCATGCCGTCGTCACGACCAACGTGGGATTGCCAGTCACAACACCATTTGCGGGCAAAGTGAAATTCACCAGTCCCGGCGAAGCAGATACGGAAATCGAATCGTTCATAATGGCGGCCAAATTCACCCCGGCAATGTTTGAACGTACTTGCGCTCGCGCCGGGATGGCCGCAAACATCAGAAGAGCACATCCAAGTAGCAGGAAAATGCCGCGCACATGCTTTGATCTTTGCGGCGTCGCCTTAGACGGCGTTTTAAGTTTTGAAGGGCAGTTCAAAGCTTCATGCTCCGATTGGGTTGTCGCGGAAGGTTGAAGCTGAGGAAGCGGTGAGGCGGCAACTCAGGGCCGCCCCACCTGGCACCAGATTTCGGACGTCATACATTTTCGTCCGGAGGTGCTCAGCTTCTCCGCGAGGGTTATATGGCCTGCGCTTCGATGTTCAGGACGCCCGTGTAGGTTCCCGCAGGCAGCCCGAGGCCCGTCGTGTCGATCTGCAGCACAAGCGAATCACTATGCGTTGCATTGACGTTTGCTGCGGTAATCGGCACGCTGAAAATCTGCAAACCTGTCTTTACGGCATTAAAAGGGTCGCTGCCGTTAAAGGCGGTCATGCCCGCGCCGTTTGGATTTCCCGAAACGCTCGTGTTGGGAATATTGTTGCCGACGCCGTTCGTCAAAGCCGTTGTGGTCGTAAAGTAGGCGTACAAGCTAACATTTGTGCGGGTGCTAGCCAGCGCCCACTGCGTGGTGATACTGACGGGCGAACTGCCGGTCACCGGGCCGCTAGGCGCCAAGGTGAAATTCACGGTTCCTGGTGCGGCGGCTACGGTGAGCGTTTCGCTCAAAACGGCGTTCAAATTGACGTTCGCAACGTTTGAATTCGTTTGTGCGTGCGACAAGGGCGCAAAGGCCAAAGCCAGAGCCGCCAGTACAAGTGTATATTTCATTGAGTTACGCATTCATCCTCCGCGGATTTGCCGAGCGATCTCGGACATGATTTGAACGAGACGCCGATAAAAATCGCGCCGCGTTCTGCACACTAGTAGAGCAATGAAAGGAAGCGTACCGGAATAGGACTTCTGTACCTGTTTGGTACAGGTTGCTATTGCATCTTTGGAACGGCAGGAAAAGCGTACGATGCCAGCCTCTGCGGCCCAGACCGATTTGTTCCTGGACACCTGTAACCCAACATTTCAATAGGCTGCTAAGGAAGGAACGGTGAGACTTAGTGGCAGGAACCAGTGCCAGAATCAGTGAAGGTCTGGCCGGCGACGGGAATGAACTGCCAATCGTAGCTGTGCGCGTGGAGGGTGAGTTTCAGGACGCCGAAGGTGCCCGCCTTGCGAACTTCGCTGTTCGGTTTGGGTAGCGGGCTGAAAAGGCGAAGGTGATTGCCGCCCGTGCCGACGACGAATTCGCGAATGCCACGCGCCGGGTCGGATTTTCCATCGGGAGTTTGCGGAGCAAAGCGCTCGTAGTCATGGTCGTGGCCATTGAGGACGACGGTAGCGTTCGCGTTATATAGATCGCGCCAGAAGTCGAGGTAGTTCGGATTGTCGCCGTGCGCGACGCCGGAGCTGAACAGCGGCTCGTGCCAGTAAGCCAGGGTGCAGGCAGCGGGATGAGCTTTCAGATCCGCGCGGAGCCATTTCTCTTCGGGCGAGCCGGCTTCGCAGCCGCCGATGTCTTTGCACTCACCGTTGAGAGAAATGATGTGCCAGGCGCCGATCTCGTAGCTGTAGTAGCCCTTCTTTGGGTCGCCTGCTGCGGCACCAAAGTAATCGAAATAGGGACTACCGCCGGAGGAATGAAATTCGTGATTGCCGGGAGCGGGGCGTGTGCGGGACTTGAAAGCGCCCCAGGTTTTGTCGTAGCAGTTGGCAAATTCCGCAGCGGTGCCGTCCGAAAGTGCGAGGTCACCGAGGGCCGCAACGGTTGCGTCGGGAATAGACGAGATGATTTTGGCGGTTGCTTCCGCGCCGGAAAGCGCCTTGCAGTTGGCGATGTCGCCGGCGGCGAGGAGAACGGGATCGCCGGACTGACCGGCATGCTGGAGCGGTCTGGACCGTATGCTAGACACTGAAGAAAAAGCGACGAGCAAGACTCCCAGGCCCACACTAGCCCTCATCCAGATCTCCTCGATGACAATTTATGATACGCAGCTAGAACTTGAAGCGCACCATAAATTGAATCTGGCGAGGGAGGCCAGTCCCTGTATTTGGCGACGCGACGTTGTCGTTGTTGTTGTTGAAGTTGACGGTGGTGTTGATGATGCCGAAACCCGGATCTGCCGCAAGGTTGTTCGGTGCGCCAACGCCCGGAGCGTAATGAACCGTGAGAGCGCCCCCGGGCACGTCGCCAAGCTGCGTATGGTTGAGAACGTTGAAAGCCTGGACGCCGAACTCAAGAGTAAAGCGCTCGGTGAGAGCAGTGTCCTTCATCAGCGCCAAGTCGATTTGCCACGAAGGAAGCGCGCGGATGTCTCCGTTCCCTTCATTGCCATACCGGGTGAAGTTTCCATTGGCATCGACAGGAGGAGCTTGAAAGGCCGCAAAATTAACAAGAGGGACGCCGTTGTGGCCGCCGCCTGGCAAAGTTAGAGGAACACCGGGAACCAAGTCGGGACGCACGGAGGTCTGATCGTTGCCATTGGGAAGCAAGTAGGTGTCTGAAAAGGGCGAGGCGTTAGGGTTAGTGCAGTCGACCTCGAACTGATTGGTAGGCTGTGTAGCAAGGCAAATGTTACCGGGTAAGTCCATGGACACGGTGAGTGGATGACCGGTGTGGTACATGCCCACGGTGCTCAGTTGCCAGCCGCCAACGAACTTTCCAATCATGCCGTCTTGGTTGAGGTAACGAGCGCCCGGGCCGAAGGGAAGCGCATAGACGGCGTCCGCGACGAAATTGTGGCGAATGTCAAAAACGCTGGGCCCTTTGTCACAAGTTATACAGTTCACATCCTGCGGGGCGTTGGACTCGCCGCCGCCGACGGAGCCGTCATTGATCGAGTGCGAGTATGTGTAACGCGCCTCGAACGACAGGCCGCTTTCCAGATGGCGGGTAAGGGCGAGACTGAGCCCATCATAAAAGCTGGAACCGATGTCGCTCTTATAGTCCACCGAGCCGTAGGGGTCGCCACCTGGATAGAATTGATCGAGAGGACGTACGCAATCTGTTCCGGAGGGGTTGAGGGTCACCGGATCTGTACAGAGATTCACGCCTCCGCGCGAGAACAAGCGCACGCCATGGCTCCCAAGATACGAAGCGGAGGCTAGCATCCCTGCGGGGAGTTCGTGCTCAACGGTGGTGCCCCATTCGACGGCATAAAGATTGCGCCGGCCTTCGCGCTGCAGCTCGCGCGGGTGGTTCGGCTGTCTGCCAGCGGGAAGACCGGAGAGATCCGGGATCTCCTGTTCATACGCCGGCTGGACAACGCCAGGACTACTCACCGACACGCGGAAGGTGTCGCTTTCCAAGCCGGCGTTGAGATCATCATTTTGAGCCGCACCGTGGTAAAGACCGAAACCCGTGCGGAAGACTGTCTTGCCGTGCAACGCAGAAGGAGCCCAGGCGAGACTCAAGCGCGGGTCGAAGTCACGGTAGTCGTTATTGGTAAGATACGGGTTCGCCGGGCATGGAGGCGTGTTGATCGGTGCTGGGAACGGAGTGTTGCCGGAGCCTGTGCCCAGGCAGGCGCCGTGAAACGTAAAAAAATCGAAGACTGTTGTACGGTTAGTGGCCTCAGTGGGAGCAGCGTAGACTTCCCAGCGAACTCCAGCCGTCGCGGTAAGAGTAGGAGTCACTTTGTATTCGTCCTGGAAATATGGCATGAAGAAATTGCGCCGCAGACCATGGCAGCACCAGGGCGCAATGACATCTATTTTGCTCAAGGTTCCCGAGATCAAGCTTACATCATCCCCGAAAGTGAGATTGGCATTGGCGGTTTGGCCTTGATTGAGGCGAACGCGGCGATACTCCATGCCCATAGCAAATGCGTTGCGGCCATGAGTCCACGTCAAGTTGTCCACAAGCCCATAGGTAGTGCCGATCTCGATGTCCGCGGATTCATTGGGGATGCTGCTAAGAAAGTTGCTGTTGACTCCAAAATCGAGTGTGCTGATTTCAGGATTATGAAACGGAGAGCGATTAATATAGAACTTGGTTTCGTTGAAAAGGTTTGACGTAAAAACGTGTTGCAGAGCGACCAGGTAGTTGGCTGGATGGTTGAGAGTTGCAGCATTGTCGAGGCCACCGGTAACGCCGATCTGGGCGTCGACCAAGCTGATGTCGCGCTGGGCGCGACCGTAAAGCGTAGTTTTATCGCTGAACTTGTGGTCGATGCGAACGAGCCAAGTATCTTCGTGTACGGTGGTTTGGATTGGGTGAGTAAAGTTCTCTATATCCGTCAACGGGTCGTCCGTGTCCGGTGTGAATCCGCAGTTTGCGTTCGGGACTGAGCAATTGGTGAAAAAACTGTCCGGGAAGACGTTCTTTGGCGCGCAGCCACCGACTGTCCCGGTCGAGGCGCGCCAAGGGAAGCCCTGGAGAATTGCGCACATTTGCGGCGTTGGGTTGAATGTCGTGGTCGTCATCACTCCGTTGTTCGTCGTAGTGACCGTTCGACCGTTCACAAGGATGTCTTGAACGAGACTCGCGCTAGGAACGAAAATCGAGCCGTTTGAGGTGTTTTGCTGCAATTGGCGAAGACCTTCATAGCTGAGAAAGAAGAAGGTTTTGTCTTTCTGGATCGGGCCGCCGACGGTTAAACCGTACTGGCCCATGCGGAAAGGAAGCACCGGCGTGGGGGCCAAGGTGGCGGGATCGAGGTCGTTGAAGTTCCGTGCGTCGAAAATGGAATTTCTGAAATAGCCGAAGACCGTGCCGTGATAATCGTTGGTGCCGGATTTAGTGACAACGTTAATTTGGCCGCCAGCCTGTGTGCCGTACTGGACGTCATATAGCGCGCTGTTGACACGATATTCCTCGACCGCATCTTCGGAAACCTGCAGACGAACTTGGGACTTTTGGGCCTGCTCCTGAATGCCACCAGCATCCACGCCATCGAAGCTGAAGTTGTTGTCGTCGCGGGCGCGTCCGGCAAAGCGAACCGTGCGCTGGTCGCCTCCGCCATCGTCCTGCGCGAAAGGAGCGAGGAGATCTAAACCTGACCAGTCGCGGCCGTTGACGGGAAGGTCGGCTATCTGCTGCGTGGAGATGACACTGGCAGCGGCCGCAGAAGTGCGTTCGGCGGGCTCGGCCTGCGCACTTACTTCTACTTTCTGAGTAACTTGGCCGACGGCCAATTGGACATTGAGCGTGTGGGTTTCACCGACGACAAGGACGACATTCTGGAGATCTTTGGTTTCGAATCCGGCGTTAGAGACAGTGACGGCGTAGGTGCCGACGGCAAGGCCTGGAAATAGATAGTAACCATGGGAGTTGGTTTGGCGGGTCGCACTCACGCCTGTGGAGATCTCTGTGGCCGTGACAGTCGCTCCAGCGATAGTGGCGCCGGTGGGGTCTGTGATGGTTCCTACTAATGTGGCGCGATCTGTTTGCGCATGAGCGGAGACGGCAATGAAGGAAAAGCCAAGCAGAAGACTGAAAATCAGACGAGTCGCAAAGCGCATAAAACCCCCAGTTTTGCATTCAGATGATTGCGGAAATGATGATGTCAACGATTCAGCTCTCGCCCGCAAACAGGCGGACGAACAAGCTGGCGTCCTGCGAAACGCCGTGGCCATTCAAGCCCGCGCTTATGACAGGACGATGAATGCGATGTGAAAATCCGGAAAACGGGCGAGACGACGCGTTGTGTGAAGTTGGATTTGGCTTGACACGAAAAAACGATTTCATATACTCGGTTTGCTGCTGAACGGCAGCGCTTATCCAGAGTGGCAGAGGGGACAGGCCCGACGAAGCCACAGCAACCTGGTCCGGGAACCAAGGTGCTAATTCCTGCCCGATGGGGATAGATAAGATCCTCGGCTGATCGAATCCGATCTACTGAAGATTCTGACCCCCAACTGAATCGCTAAGGCGCAGAACATTCGCCTGACGGCTAGTGTTTTTCGCCTGCGCGGCAACGCAGACGTATTTGCGTGGAGGAGTGTATTTCTCTACGCAGAGGCGAGCGTTCCTGGAAAAAGCGCGCGCTATTTTTGCGCAGCCAGGAGGCTTTTCGCGTGCTCGCAGACGAGTTGGGATGTAGACGAAATGTTGTGATGAAGCTGGGCGGGTCGATTTTCAATAGCCCGATTTCTTACCGGCGCGCGGCGTGTTTTATCAGCCAGCGGCTTGCTGCAAATCCCGAGGAAAATTTAGTAGTGGTGGTGTCCGCGCAGAACGGCGAGACGGATGAGTTGCTGCGCGAGGCGCAAGCGATCGTCGATGAACCGGGAGAGGCGGCGCTGGATTTGCTGTGGTCAACGGGCGAATTGCGCTCGGTGGCGCGGCTCGCGTTGCATTTGCAGGCTGCGGGAATTCGCGCTGCCGCGCTGGACGTGCGGCAGACGGGGCTGCGAATCGCGGCGCGGGGACTTGGCGTTGCGAGAGCGGAATTTGATGCGACGGAGATTCGGAGAGCGCTTCGGACGAATCGCGTGGTGATCGTTCCGGGATTCCTGGCGACGGACCAAGCGGGCGCGATTGCCACGCTGGGGCGCGGAGGTTCGGATTTGACGGCAGTGCTGTTGGCGGCGGGGCTCGGTGCCACGCGATGCGAATTGATTAAGGATGTGCCCGGATATTTCACCCGTGATCCGAACCGAAACGCTAACGCGCTACACATTGCGCGGCTTTCGTTCATAGAAGCGATCGCGATGGCGAACAGCGGGTGCGATTTGGTGCAACGAGCGGCGTTGGAAGCGGCGGAGCGATGCAATTTGCCGATCGTGGTGCGCAGCCTGGAAGAAAACGCTGCGGAGAGTTGGGTCACGGCAATGGCAAACGGGGTTGCTGAAGAAGCGATTTTTGTAGAGGGGCCAAGTGAAGTGGTCGATGAAACCGATTTGACCACCATTTCCACGGGTAACACGAGAGATTGAAAAACTTTTGCTACAGCAAGATTTCTTGAGAGGAGAAAGAGAATGGATTTCGCAACAAGAACGATTCACGCGGGGCAAGAGAAAGAACCGGGGACTGGCGCGCTGATTGCGCCAATTTTTCAAACGTCAACTTACGGCCAGGACGCGCCGGGAGAGCATCGCGGATTTGATTATTCGCGGACAAATAATCCGACACGGGCGCGATTGGAATCAGTGCTCGCGGAACTCGAAGGAGTGAAACACGCGGCGGTCTACGCGTCGGGACTAGCCGCAGAAAACGCGATTTTTCAGGCCTATCTGAGGCCCGGAGATGAGGTCGTGATTCCGCTCGATACTTATGGCGGGACGTACAGGATTTTGAACCAGGTGTTCAAGCCGATGGGCTGCGAAATTCGGCAGAACGACATTGCCGATGCTCATGCACTCGAAGCGACGCTTACGCACAGGACGCGGCTGGTGTGGATCGAGTCGCCGACGAATCCGAGGCTGTTGGTCTATGACATCGAAGCGATCAGCCGGCTGGCGCACGAACGCGGCGCGCTGGTGGTGGTGGACAACACGTTTGCGTCGCCATACTTTCAGCGACCGTTCGAACTTGGCGCGGACATCGTAGTGCACAGCGTGACGAAATATCTCGCCGGGCACTCGGATTTGATTCAAGGAGCAGTGCTGGCGAAGGACGCGGCGATCTTTGAGCCGGTGAAGTTTCTTCAGAATGCGACAGGGCCGGTCCCATCTCCGTTTGATTGCTGGCTGACTCTGCGCGGGCTGCAAACACTGGAGCTGAGAATGCAGCGGCACGCGGAAAATGCTGCGGCGATTGCGGACGCGCTGCGGAAGCATGAGCTTGTGCGGCACGTTTACTTCCCGGGGCTGCGCGAGCATCCGGGGCACGAGATTGCGAGGAAGCAGATGTCGGGGTTCGGCGGGATGGTTTCGTTCGAACTGGAAGGGACGGTTGACGAGGTGACAGCTTTTGTTTCATCGCGGCGCTACTTCACTCTGGGCGAAAGTTTGGGCGGCGTGAAGGCGTTGGTCTGTCACCCGGCGCGGATGACACACGCGTCGATTCCAGCGGAAGAACGAGCGAAGCTGGGACTTTCCGATACGTTGATTCGGCTTTCGCCCGGCTGCGAAAATGCGAAGGATCTGGTTGACGATTTGATCGAGGGGCTGGAGCAGATTGAGAAAGCGCGAAGCGAAAAGCAAGTCGCCGCGGCGGTCAGCGCGGGATGAGCGACGCGGCGAAAATAGAAGTTGGAATCCTGGGTGCAACAGGGGTGGTGGGCCAGCATTTTGTGGCGCTGCTGGCGAACCATCCCTGGTTTCGTTTGACGTGGGTGGCGGCAAGCGAGCGGTCGGCAGGAAAGCGTTACGGCGAATTGCCGTGGCGGCTTGCTACGCCGTTGCCCGAAGCTGCGGCGCGGCTTGAAGTTCAAGCGGTACAAACAGGCGCGGTGCCGAAGATTGTTTTTTCGGCGCTGGATTCGAGCATAGCGGGAGAAGCGGAAGCCGCGTTTGCGTCGTTGGGGCATGTCGTGCTGAGCAATGCGCGGAATTACCGAATGGACCCGCTGGTTCCGCTGCTGATTCCGGAGATCAATCCGCAACATCTGGACGTGCTTGCGCTGCAGAGAAAACGAAAAAGATGGCGTGGCGCGGTGGTCACGAATCCGAACTGCTCGACGATTTTTTTGGCGCTGGCGCTTGCAGCGTTGCGCGAACTTGAGCCTAAGAAAGTGCTCGTGACGACGATGCAGGCGCTTTCCGGCGCGGGGCATCCGGGAGTTGCTTCACTCGACGCGATCGGAAATGTGATTCCGTTCATTGCGGGCGAAGAAGAGAAAATCGAGAACGAAACGCGGAAGATTCTCGGCGATTTCCGCGGCGAGACATTCGAGGCTGCGGAAATGGCGATCAGCGCGCAGACGACGCGGGTGCCGGTGGTGAACGGGCACACTGAGGCAGTGTCGGTTGGGTTTGGAAATGGAGTGGAGCGCGAAGAAATACTTGTGGCGTTTGAGAAATTCGCGGGAAAGCCGCAAATGCTTAATTTGCCGAGCGCGCCGCGCCGGACAATTGTTTATCTCGACGCAGTGGACCGGCCGCAGCCGCGCTTTGATGTGGAGCGATTTGGCGGAATGGTAGTACAGGTGGGGCGATTGCGCGCGTGTCCTGTGCTGGGACACAAGTTCGTGTTGCTCGGGCACAACACGATTCGCGGAGCGGCCGGCGCGGCGCTGCTGAACGCGGAACTGATGAAGGCAGAAGGATTGCTAAACTAAAAGACTCGATGTGAGAAGAGCGCTTGGAAAAGAACACTCGCGCAAAAAAACTGCGCGATAGGAAGACTTTCTTCATGCGTTTGCCCGGCATGGCTAAAGCCCGTGCCCTTACAATGGCGCTCCGGAATGCGGAGTTGATGCATGCGGGAGGAGGGTTACTCAATTAACGCGACGGCGTGAGCAAAAGCGGAACAGACTTTACATTTTACCGCTTGCGTCTCTTGCGTTGCGAGGCGAAGCGGAGCGCCGATGAATGCGCTTCGACAGCAACGATTTTGCTCTTTCGAGTTCGGCGGGCGCGAAGCGCTGAGGCCGCGCCCTCCACGATTGATGAAGTAGTTGAGCATGCGCATCCCGGACTGTGGGCCCTTTGGCGAAACTCTCCTAGAAGCGAGCGTTCGCGCAATAGTGCGGGCGCTTTTGGTGAACAGACCCGGCGGAGGATGAGTCGAATCTGTTTTGACGTTCCGGACCCATCGTTTGTTTTTGGCAACCATTCGTGCTTCCCTGTTCCATCGCTTTATCAGAACCTAATGTCAGGCTAGGAAAAGCGCCCCGCGCAAAACAATCGGCACAGTCGTGTAGGGTGAGCTTCGGCAGACTCGGAGGTCTTATTTTCCAGGACCGTTCGGCCTTCCCGGCCTTGTTCCCCGGTCAGGTTTCTCAGCTGGTGACGCCGCCGGCACGGCTGTTGGCAGCGGTACGGGCGATTTCGGAAATGTGGATGGCTTCGCGAGGCTCGGTGAATCGTAAATGGCGTCGAAGAAAAATTTGTAAGTGCCATGGGACTGCGCACGCCATTGCGGTTTGAAACCGAAAAGATAGATGCGGCCATTGCCGTAGCCCACTTCGAGAGCGGCGGCTTTGCCTTCTATGCGTTCGGGATGGAGCAAGTAGCCGCTGGCGAGCGGGCTGACATTTTCGGGATACGAAGCGAGGACAGCGCCGCGGAAGCCGGGATTGGTGGCGAATGCCGGACCCTGCTCGAACATGACTGCCGGATCGCGGGGCAGTCCCCACAGACCGGGACGGTTCGCGTCGGGAATCTCGACGCGCAAGAGCGAGCCGGAGCAATAAAACTCGTCGGGCTTGAGATTTGCGAGCACATTTGTGACAGGCAAGCCGAATTGATCAATTACAAAAAGCGAAGCGTTGTTGAAGGCAATCAACGTGCCGCCGTCAGCGACGAATTCTCGGAGAGATTCGACGCCCGTTTGGCCGATGCCGCCAACGTATTCACCCGAAATTGAGCCCGGCGCGAAACCGTTCAGAATTTGATTTGGTTCAGCATCGGGCAAAATGATGGCGTCGAGATTGTCGAGAAGATGGCTGGCTTGAATGTCTCCGTTGTGAAGAGTGACTGGCGCAAAGCCGTAGTTCTTCAGGATCCAGCGAGTCCAGCCTTCGTCGATGTCGGCAGTCCACGCGCGGTAAAGGCCCACGCGCGGCTTCTTAGTAGCGATGACGTTTTCCGGAGCTTTATCGACAGCGCGAATCGAGAGTGACAAATCACTGGAAAGCGCGGCGACACGATCGCGCGTCATGCCGGTCATGACCGCCGCTCCGGCTGGCAAGCCGTCCGTCGAATCCGTGGTGAAGCTAACGTGTCCGCCAGAGCTGAGAATCTCATTCATGGCTTTGAAGTGACCGTTCGTGCGCGGATCCAGAAGGAAGACGGAGCCAGAGCCTTCGATGTTGCCTGCGGGAGCGGAGAATTTATCGAGCAGCTTCAGGTTTCCGCGATCCGCGGAGGAAACCGGCTGGAGAACGGCGTCGGCGTCAACGCCCATCTGCATGGGAAGAGTCCAGCCAGCAACATCGTAGGGCCTAATGGGCGTGCCGTTTTCGCGCAGGTCGGGGTACTTCTGCGGCTCAAAGAGTTCTTTTACAAGTCCGGCAAAAGGCTGGTCCATGAGAACGACCCATGAGCCTGCAGGATAGTTCCGGCCATTAGCAGCGAAGGGCTGCGTGGCTTGATGCACTTCAATTCCATTGATCATCAGTCTGTCGACGAGAGTGGCGGCTTCGCCCAAATCGCGTTGCTCGGTAGAGATCACGTAAGCATATGGAGGATTGTTGGTGAAACGAGAGATGTTGTCGCGGCCAGCTTGATATTTGTTGTAGAGCAACTGTTCATGATACTTCGCAGCAGTGTCGAGCACGGACATGGAAGCGCCAACCATATAGCGTACAGCATCGCCGAGGCGCCACCATCCGCCGGTCCATGGGCTGCTGTAAAAAACTTGCGAGTCGAGCGAGCGAAAATCCTGCGGAAAATCGCGGACGGTGTAGAAGTGCGGAGTGGCGTAGCCGTAGAGCGCGGTTTCGGTGAAAAAGGAAATGGAGTTGCGGAAGATTCCGGTGAAATCCTGAAAGCCGGGATACCAGTTGTCGAATCCGACGCGATTGATGGCGCCGGGCATATCGTGCTCGTCGAGATAGGCGGCCATGTCGATGCCGACAGCATTGAGCCAGCGCATGAGCATTGGCTGAATGTTCGAAGAAATCGGCTCAACGAACGGCGGGATGAAAATGCGCGCGGGGAATGGCGCGGTTTGATGCTGGGTGTAGAAAATCTCAGGATTCCAGATCAGTTCCTGATGCGTGACTTCCTGAGATTCGAGCATGTTGTTCATGTAGCCGTCGCGATTGTTATCGTGGCCGACGTATTCCTGATAGAGATCGGGCAACGGGCTGACTTCGTAAGATGTGCCGAGATTTTTGCGATACCAGGCGACCACTTCGTTTTGGCCGTCAGGATTTAATGTGGGCCAGAGCACGAGGATTACGTTGTTAAGGATGGCGTCGATTTCGGGATCGTTCTGAGCAGACAGAAGTTTGTAGGCGAGAATGATGGAATGCTGCGCGCCGGCGACTTCCGTGGAATGCATGCCACCGTCGATGTGGACGAAGATTTTGCCCTGGCGGGCGAGGTCGCGGGCGGCGGCATCGTCAATGCCGCGAGCCCAAGTCAGGCGGCGATTAATGTCCTCATATTTGTCGAGCTGCGCCAAGTTCTCGGGCGAAGAAATGATGGCGATTTGCCAGTCGAGGCCGCGCGTGGTTTTGCCGACGTCGACGATCTTGATGCGATTCGACATTTTTGCGAGCTGTTGGAAATAGGCTTTCGATTCATCGTAATTCGCGAGGTAAAAGTCGTCGCCCGGCGTATGGCCGAGAACTGAAACAGGCGTGGGGACGGCTTGCGATGTGGCTACGGCATCCTGAGTCTGCGAACCGGCCAGCGATGGATAGAAACAAAACGCGAAGGCTGCGAAAACAAGGAGTGAGAGTGCTCGTTTTATATATGACATGACGCGCACTCTACCGATTGCGGGAAGGAATGTAAAGCGCGCGATTCGGAGAGGTTAGCGTTACGAAACTTTTAGACTGCTTTTACGACTTTCTGAGGTATTAACGGTCATCATCGCTCCTGCATAATCGAGCTAGCGACAGGAGGCGTGTATGACGAAATTTCTGCGGGATTGCGCGGTGCGGGTTGGAATAACCGTTGCAGTTGTAGGGGCATGGTGTATGCCCTGTCTTGCGCAAGACACCAGTTCCACCGGTTCTAACGGGCAGAACGCGTCAGCTCCAGATCAGCAGGCCAGCGCTGCCGACCGCGCCGCCATTCTTCAGGAACTAGATGCGATGAAGAAACGCATTGCCGAGCTAGAGGCCCAGCTCAGGAATCAGGATCAGAAGACGGGACATTCGAGGAATGCCGCTGCCGCGAAAACGAGTGCACCGTCCACCGTTTCTTCAGCGGCGCCGATACCAAGCACAGAGTCAGGCTTCTTCAATGCGAGCGAGGGCGACTCAACCGATGCCGAAGAGTTGCCGCCCGCAACGAACTCCACGGCGCCGAATTCGGACAGGAGCGAATCTTCGTCCTTGGCGCCGCCAAGACAGGCATCATCATCGGCCGCCGCGCAGAAACCCGCGAAGATCGAACCGTTTTCGGACCACGACTGGACGTGGCTCAATGGCAATCCGAGAACAGAGACTCCGGCGTTCGATTCTAAATTTTTCACGCCGGAGATAAGAGTGGATACGACGTATACCTTCGACTTCAACCGTCCCGCAGATCACTCGATGGGTGGATCAACGGAAGTTTTCCGTTCGCAGGAAGTGCAACTCGAAGATCTCGGCGTCGGCGGAAACTTTCACTATGACAATGTCGAGGGACGGATCATGACGCAGTTCGGAATGTATTCACAGGCCATTCCGCGAAACGACCCGAGCCCTGGAAATGGCCAATACAATCTTGCGGATGCGTATCGCTATATTTCGGAGGGATACGGGGGATACCATTTCGACGTGTTGCACGGGGTCAATGTTGATGCGGGAATTTTCATGTCGTACATCGGCCTGTTCAGCTTCTACAACTTCGACAACTGGGCCTATCAGCCTTCGTATGTTTCGTCGAACACCCCGTGGTTTTTCAATGGCCTGCGCGTGCAGATTTTCCCCACGGCGCATTTGAAAATCGAGCCCTGGTTCATCAATGGATGGCAGGCATACGGATCGGCGAATCACTCGCCTGGCATCGGCGGACAGATCAAATGGACTCCGGCGGGCTGGATTAACGTCATTTCCAACAATTACGGCGTCGGCGAAGACGATTTATTCGCGCCGGGGCGGAGGCGGCTTCACACCGACGAAAGTATTGAGGTGAAGTACTTCGACCGTCCGGAAAATACGCTCGATAAGATGGCGTTTTCTCTGACGGGAGACATGGGCTGCGAATATGGCGGCGGAGTGAGTTGCCATGGGAATAGCAAAGGCGGTCCGAAGCAGAGCTTTTTGGGCTACATGGTGTACAACCGCTTCTGGTTCCACAAAGATTTGTTTGCGATGACGGTCGGCGGAGGAAAAATCAACAATCCGGGCAGATATCTGGTTCTGCTGCCGCCGATCAACGGCGAGACGGCTGTCACGGCGGCGACGAATTCGCCATACTTTACGGAAAATCCGGGCGACCCGTTCAAGGCGTGGGATTCGTCCTATACGTTTGACTACATGCCGAAGCAATACATTACGTTCCGATGGGAGTACGACTACCGGCATGCGAGCGTGCCCTACTGGACCGGACGCGGCGGGATCACTCCGCCAGGTGGCAACAACAGTTTCCCCGAAGATTTTGCGTGCATTGGCGGAGCATCCTCCGGACAAACAACGCTGGCTGCGGCAGAGATAGCATGCGGTGGAGGAATCGGCAGCATTTGGTTTCCTGACCTCCGCAAAAACCAGTCGTTCATCGACATGGATATCCTGGTCAAGTTCTAAGGCGGTTTGAGGATGCGCCCGGCGCCGCCGGCGGACGGCTAGTGCGCGAAGGAGATGTTGAAGCCGGTGGACAGAATCACATCGTTTGACTTTGTGCCGGCGATGGGCGGGTTGGTGACGTAGCGATCGCTGAGCGATGTCTGCCAGCCGAGCCATTTCTTAATCTTGGTGACAACCGCGGCGTCCAGTGAAAAACGGTACTGGCTGAAGTCGCTGATATCCGGGTAAAAGTCGAATGTTTCGGTGAAGACAGTGCCTGCTCCGATCTTGTGCGTAAAGTTTTCGCCTGCAGTAATGCCGGGCAAATTCCGATCTACACTCACCGAAGGCGTAGTTGTTGAAGCGCTCGTGCTGTAACTCTCACGCGTATAGTTAATGCCGAAAAGAGCGTCGAGGGTTGTGTTGGCCGTGTTTATCGCATGCCAGCCCAAGCCGCCCGTATAAATGGCGCGCAGATTCAAGTCCTGCAGCGCGTCGTGAGTGAAATCCCCGCTGCCGAAGACGAAGAATTTCTTGGTGATATTCCTGTCATACGCAACATCGCCCAAAATTTCATTCGCGGTTACGCCGCCTGGAGCGCCGGTGGTCGAAGTGCCGCTGGTCGAATAAATCGACGAAGCAGCCAACTTGAATTCGTCGGAGAGCGTCTTTCGATCCGCCGCGAAGGCGGTGTTCAGGTTGGTCGTGTCGCTGTTGCCGCGAGCGAGAGCGAAGCCGATGTTGACGGCTCCCGTCCAATCGTTGAGCAAACCAGGATGGAGGCTTTTCTCATAGGCCTGCTGGTCTGACTCCGTGCGGACGATGGTGATTTGCGTGACGGGAATGGTGACGTCGCCGGCCGTGGCTGTGTGAACGATGAAGTCTTTGCCGTCAGAAGTAACCGTACCCGTGATAGTGGTTTTCTCCGGTGTGGCAACGTAGAGGGGCTTGTCGGAGGAGAGTTGCTGCACGGCAGACCACTTTATTTTGAGATCGCCGGCAGCGTCAGTTTTGAGAGTAATTTCCGCTTTGCCGATCGCCGTAATCGTTCCGGTCAAGTGGTCGCCGTTCTTGAGAACGACGGAGTCAGCAAATGCCGCCTGCGCCAAGGATAGCGCGAGAAGAGTTGCCAGCAGGTATAGGGGCTTCATTTATTCCTCCGGTTGATTGTGTGACTGGCGGGCTTGTAGAAGTCTAGCAAGGATCGCCGGAATGGAGAAGTTGTGAATTGAGGCTCAGGTCCGTCGGTGCGACGGGCGCGAGTGCGCGTCACTCGCCCCGGGCTTATGCAGTCGCTTTTCGTCGCGGTGTATCCGCCGGACTGTGACTCGCGGACTCGGGCGGGCGGACCGGGCCTGAGCCTGCCCCTGTGCGAGAAATGGCCGAGGCGATTTCATCCAGATCAGCGGAACCAAACTTGAGGTTCGCGGCACGAATCCAGCCGTCCACTTGCTCTGGCGAACGCGCTCCCACGATCGCTCCGGTGACGCCGGGCCATGCGAGCGTCCACGCAATCGCGACATCGTGCACAGAGACGCCGTGACGCTGAGCAATGGGACGGAGCGTATCGCGCAGGCTGATATTTTTCCCTAGCTTGGGCTGCTGGAATTCGTCGGAGCGCTTGCGCCAGTCATCTTTGGGCATTTTCGCGACGCGATCAGCAGAGAATGACTCGGTGAGCAATCCAGATTGCATGGGACTGTAGCAAATGACTCCGGTTTTGTGTTGCGCACACCAAGGAATTTCTTTCTCGGCGATTTGGCGGCGAATCAACGAAAAAGGCGGCTGGAGCGAGTCAACGTGATGGATTGGCTCACACCGTTGCATCAGCGCTGAATCGAAATTGCAAACGCCACCAATGTGAACTTTGCCTTCGCTGATAAGCTGGGACATGGTGGCCCAGGAATCTTCGATGCGCGTGCCGGACTCATCGGGCCAGTGGAATTGGTAAAGATCGATGCGTTCGACGCCGAGACGGTGAAGAGACGCTTCGCATTCGCGGCGTATGGAGTCGGGTTTCAAAGTGCGTTTGCCCGGAACCATGCGCTGGGCCTCATCCCAAACGACGCCGCACTTGGTGAAAACGAGCGGACGCTCGGAGGGCGAGAGCTCGTGTAGAAATTTGCCGACGACTTCCTCGGAATGGCCAAGGCCATAGACCGCCGCGGTATCGAGCCAGTTGACGCCTAGCTCAATTGCGTGACGCATGGCTTTGAGGGACTGAGCGTCATCCTGCGGCCCCCAAGCAAAGGCCCAGTCTCCTCCACCAATCGCCCATGTGCCTAAACCGACAGTCGTAATCTCAAGACTGCTCAAACCCAAAGTTCGTTTAGGCAAATCCATGGCTCACCTCTCATTCTATTGTATATGTTTGATTTCTTTTCTGGTGCGGCGGTCGCATTTTCATTTGGGAGACATTTGAGCAAGTATCCAGATCGGTTGTACTCGCTTAGGAAGCTGCCACATTTCCCGTTGTGTTCTGTAATCGAATCAAGCTCTGCGGGTATATACTCGCACTTCATTTTCTTAGAATGATGAGGAGAATCTGACCGTGAGAACTCATAGCCGTATCGTCTCCTTAATTTATGGTGTGTTCGCAATGTTGGCAGCCCTCATGTTTGTGTGTCTCATACCTACGACCGCGCAACAAATGGATCCGAGTCTTTATAGCGGCATGCGCTGGCGCATGATTGGGCCGTTTCGCAGCGGGCGCGCGGTGGCGGTGATGGGCGTGCCGGGCCATCCGGATGTTTTTTATTTTGGCGCGGTGGCCGGAGGCGTTTGGAAGACGACGGACGCGGGCCGCGTGTGGAAGCCGGTGTTCGACGCGGAGAAAATTGCATCCATTGGCGCGGTGGCCGTCGCGCCATCTGACACCAACGTCGTTTATGTGGGCTCGGGCGAGCCGGATATGCGCTCGGATATCACTTACGGCAACGGAATGTATAAGTCCACAGACGGAGGCGAGACGTGGAAGCACATCGGGCTTGAGGACACGCGGCAGATTGGCGCGATTCTCGTCGATCCGCACGATGCGAACAAAGTGTACGTTGCGGCGATGGGACATTCCTATGGGCCGAACGCGGAGCGGGGAATTTTTCGTTCCATTGATGGCGGCGCGACGTGGAAGAAAATTTTGTTCAAAGACGAGAACACGGGAGCGATTGACATCGCATTCGACCCGCAGAACTCGAACGCTATTTACGCGGCGCTGTGGCAGACACGCCGGCCACCGTGGAACGTGTATCCGCCGTCAAATGGCCCCGGCAGCGGGCTGTATAAATCGATAGACGGGGGAGATAACTGGACGCAATTGACGAACGGATTGCCCACGGATGGTCTTGGCCGAATCGGCGTGGCTGTGGCGACAACTGACTCGAATCGCGTGTATGCACTTGTCGACGCGAAGCAGGGTGGAGTTTACCGTTCGGACGATGCAGGAAAGACGTGGCGGCTCGCTGACAATGAGTCGCGGATTTGGGGCCGCGGATGGTATTTTGGCGGCGTTACGGTGGATCCGAAGAATGAAGACATCGTCTATGTGATGAACACTTCGACGTATCGTTCGACCGACGGCGCGGCGAGTTTTACGGCGATTAAGGGAGCGCCGGGCGGCGACGATTATCACACGCTGTGGATCGAACCCGATGATCCGAACCGGATGATCCTGGGCTCCGATCAGGGCGTAATTATCAGTGTCGACGACGCGAAGACATGGAGTTCCTGGTACAACCAGCCAATCGGGCAGTTTTATCACGTTGAGACCGACAACCAGTTTCCCTATTGGGTTTACGGCGCGCAACAAGACAGCGGCTCAGGGGGCACGACCAGCCGAAGCCGTCACCGCGAAATTACAGCGCGGGATTGGATGCCAATTACAGTTGGTGGAGAAAACGGATACATCGCGGCGGATCCGTTGCATCCGGGAATTCTGTTCGGAGGAACGGTGGAGCGATATGACATTTTCACTGGCGAGTCACAGGATGTAACGCCGTCGCTGGCGCATCCTGGGGATTACCGGCATACGTGGACGCAGCCTCTGGTGTTCTCTCCCGCAGACCCGCATGCGCTCTATTTCGGGACGCAAGTTCTGTTCAAGACAGTCGACAGTGGACAAAGCTGGCAGATCATTAGCCCGGATCTTTCACGAGGAGAGCCGGGTACGCCGTCGAATCTCGATCCCACAACAGCAAATGACATCGATGGCAACGGGCGGTATGGACTGATTTACACAATTTCGCCGTCTCCGTTGAATAAAGATTTGATTTGGACGGGGAGCGACGATGGCAGCATTCACGTCACAAATGACGGAGGGCAAAACTGGCAGGACGTTACTCCTCCGGCACTTACATCGTGGAGTAAAGTTACGTTCATTGAGGCGTCACATTACGACGCGAATGTTGCGTTCGCGGCCGTAGACCGGCACAGGCTGGATGACATGAAGCCATACATTTACGTGACGCGCGACAGCGGCAAGAGTTGGCAGGAGATGGTGTCGGGAATTCCAGAAGGCAGCTATGTGAACGTGGTTCGCGAAGATCCGGTGCGACGTGGTCTTCTCTATACAGGGACGGAGACGGGGGTGTTCGTCTCGTTCGATGACGGCGCGCAATGGCAGCCGCTGCAACTGAATATGCCGACTGTTCCGGTTCGCGACATCAAAGTTCATGATGTTGATCTTGTGATTGCAACTCACGGACGGGCGTTTTGGATTTTGGACGACATCACTCTGCTGCGGCAGGCGTCGGCGGAGGTAGCGAACTCGGCGGCGTATCTCTTCAAACCGGAGACGGCTTGGCGAGTGCGTCCAGGATCGGATGAAGGTACACCGCTCCCCGCGGAAGTTGCGGCGGGAGAGAATCCTCCAGATGGAGCGATCCTGGACTATTACTTGAAATCGGCGCCGCAAGGGCCTGTTACGCTGCAGATTTTTGACAGCAATGGAAAACTCGTTCGCCGCTATTCGAGCGCGGACCAGTTCCCGCCCATCAATCCGAAGACCTTGGATATTCCTGCGTCCTGGGTGCATCCGCCGGAGCCACTTTCGGCAACACCGGGCATGCATCGCTTTGTATGGGACTTGCATTATCCGAGCGCAGGCGGCGGGCGAGGCAGGGGAGCTATGGCGGCGATGTTTGGTTTTGGCGGAGGCCCGTGGGCAGTCCCGGGTGAGTACACGATAAAACTGGAAGTGGATGGTCAAAGCACTGAGCAACCTCTGACAGTGAAAATGGATCCGCGGGTCAAAGTATCGCAAGAGGATTTGCAAAAGCAGTTAGATTTGGCACTGCAGGTTCTGGCGAAAACAGCTCAGGTCGAGGGAGCGTCGCGGCAGGCGGAAAGCGTACAGAACAGCATCAAAACGCTCCGACCGAAGATCGCTTCGCGACAATCGTTAGAGGAGAAAATCGACGCACTGGATAAACAAGTGGCGGTGGTCCTGGGACCTCCGCCGGGAAACCCTCTTGCGGCGAGCGCTGGCGCAACGGTCACCGACCGGACGACGCTTCGCTACGCAGCGAGTGCGTTGGGACAAGTGGAACGCGCGGTGGAAAGCAGCGATGCCGCGCCGTCGGCAGACGCTTCGACCGCGTTTACACAAGACGAACAGGTTGCGGAATCAGCAATGGAGAAATGGCAGGAGATTCTGTCGACGGACTTGCCGCCAATCAACGAGGAATTGCGGCGCGCACATTTGGAACCAATTGAAGTAGGGGAACTCCGGACTAGCGAACCGCGTATGTGAGTGTTATAGGATGTAAATAGAGCCCTCAAGGTGGAGTCATGAGCCTTAAGGTTTTTGCGTCTCAAGTCCTCAAGGGTTTCCACACAGTGGCTGCAGTTGCGCCCAGTTCGGTACATCTGGCGGCCGCGATGGTCGAACCGCTGCATCTAGCGGAAGCCTCAGTAGCAGTCGAGCTTGGCGCGGGGACGGGCGTGATGACGCGCGCTTTACTGAAGGAATTGCCTCGTGATGCTACTTTGTTTGTGTTCGAAATTAACCCGCAATTTATCACCTACTTGCGGACGCATTTCGATGACCCGCGTTTAGTCCTCATCAACGAGAACGTGGAAAATATCGAGGCGGAGCTTCGCAAGCGCGGCGTGGACCATGTGGATGTGGTGCTTTCGTCGCTCGGGCTTGCCTTCATGTCCGAGGCGCAGCGCCGCAAGATTTTCGAGGGGCTTAAGCCTTTTCTGCGTGCAAATACTGTGCTGACGCAATTCCAATATGTCAGCAGCGTGCAGTTTGAGAAGGGACGGCTTCACAAGCTCACTCTGCGGCCGCTGCTGCGTCGTTATTTCGAGTCGGTAAGCTCGAAAATCGTCTGGCGCAACGTGCCGCCTGCGTACGTTTACACCTGCCATCCGCAGTAGCTAGTTCCAACTCTCTCTGCGTTGTTGACGCCGATGAAACGCTGGGACTAGACTGAAAGTTGTTGATCGAGTCTCCGCTTTCGAGGTATCCGCGATGGCCAGAGTTACCAACCTGAACGTAAATGGCAGAGAATATCCGATCAATGTAGACGCTGACGCGACGCTGTTGAGCGTGCTGCGCGACCAGTTGAATCTTACCGGCACGAAATACGGCTGCGGCGAAGGTCAATGCGCCGCATGCACAGTTTTGATCGATGGGAATCCGCGACATTCTTGCAGGACGCGCGTTGGAGACGTCGGCAAGCGAAAAATCACGACCATCGAAGGGCTCGAGAAAAACGGTGAATTGCATCCCGTGCAGCAGGCATTCCTCGACGTGGACGCGATGCAGTGCGCCTATTGCACATCGGGCATGATTTTGGGTGCGGTGGCATTGCTGAAACACAATCCCCATCCAAGCCACGCAGAAATCGTTGAATACATGAACGGCCACATTTGCCGCTGTGGCACCTACCAACGCATCACGGAAGCGATCAGCCTTGCTGCGACGCACCTGAAGGAGAAAGTGTCATGAGCGGAAAAATTGTGAATGACACCACTCTGGAATTCGAACGCTACGAAGCGCGGGAATTGCCGCTGCACCGCTTCGCTTTGGACCGCCGAAGTTTCATGAAATCCATTGGCGGTGGAATTGCAGTTTTATTGGTCGCTAAGGATGCCTTTGCACAACAAGAGTCTGGCCGCAGCCGTAGCATGCGCGAACAAATGCCAAGCGAGATTGATCTGTGGCTGCACATCCCGCCGGACAGGCACGTCACCGTCTTTACTGGCAAAGTCGAAATCGGGCAAAACATTCGGACGTCGCTCTCGCAAACTGTGGCCGACGAACTTCACGTTCCGCTCGATTCCGTAGAAATGGTGATGGGCGACACGCAGATGACGCCTTTCGATATGGGCACATTTGGCAGCCGCAGCACGCCGCAGATGGGCACGCAACTCCGACGCGTGGCGTGGGCAGCGCGCGATTTGTTGGTCGGGCTGGCGGCCAAGCAATGGGACACGGATGCTAAGACGCTTGTTGCTTCCAACGGTAGGGTGATGGATCCAGCGAGCAATCGGTCGGTGAGCTATGGAGAGTTGGCGCAGGGACAGTTGCTCGCGCAGGACATCCCGGCTGACGATCCGGTGACTCCTGCGACGGAGTGGAAAATTGCGGGACAGCCGATTCACAAAATTGGCGGGCGCGATTTCGTCACCGGCCGGCACAAATACACTTCGGATTTGAAACGGCCAGGAATGCTGTACGGAAAAGTCGTCCGGCCCATCGCGTTTGGCGCGACGCTAACTAACGCGGATTTGAGCGCGGCGAAAGCGATGCCGGGCGTGATTGCGGTGAAGGATGGGGATTTCATTGGCGTAGCTGCGCCGGATGAATTGACTGCTGAGCGAGCTGCGGCTGCTGTCAAAGCTGAATGGAAAACCACGAACCAGCCGTCTAGCCGAGACCTTTTCGAATACCTCAAAGCGAATGCGGAAACGGATCCGCAAGAAGAAAATCGGTTTCGCCAGACCAAAGGCTCGGTGGTGGATGCGCTTTCTTCGGCGGCGCATCGCCTGGATGCAACCTACACGATCGCGTACATCGCGCATTGCCCGCTCGAGCCGCGCGTGGCCCTCGCCGAATGGAACGACGGAAAGCTGACAGTCTGGACGGGAACGCAGCGGCCGTTTGGAGTTCGCCAAGAGCTGATGGAGGCGTTTCACTTGCCCGAGGGCAAAGTCCGCGTTCTGATGCCGGACATGGGCGCGGCATACGGCGGTAAGCATTCGGGTGAATGCGCGCTGGAAGCGGCGCGGATTGCGCAAGCGGCTGGACGGCCAGTGCATTTGCTGTGGACGCGCGAAGAAGAGTTCACGTGGGCGTACTTCCGGCCAGCAGGTTTGATTGAAATCAAGAGCGGCGTGAGCGCTGACGGGATGCTGACGGCCTGGGAATTTCACAATTACAACTCCGGGCCCGCGGCGATTGCGCCGATGTATGAAATTCCTAATCAAATGATCGAATTTCATCCCGTGAAAGCGCCGCTGCGGCAGGGTTCGTACCGATCGCTCGCGGCGGCGGCGAATCATTTCGCGCGCGAATCGCACATGGATGATTTGGCGCACGCTTGCGGAATGGACCCGCTGGAATTTCGCATGAAGAACTTGCAGAACCCGAGACTGCGGGATGTTTACCAGGCCGCGGCGCAGCAATTCGGATGGCAAGGGCGGAAAAAGACGCCGGGGCATGGTTTTGGCCTTGCTGGCGGGATTGACAAGGGCGGACATATCGCGACCTGTGCGGAGGTCGCCGTCGACCGTTCAACCGGCGAGGTGCAGATCATTCGCGTATCGCAAGCTTTTGACTGTGGCGCAGTGGTGAATCCCGACGGTCTGAAGAATTCGATCGCCGGAGCGATCACGATGGGCATCGGCGGCGCGCTCTACGAGGCGATCGAGTTTGATAACGGGCGGATTCTGAATCCGCACTTCGCACAGTATCGAGTACCTCGATTCAAAGACGAGCCGAAGATTGAAGTAGTGCTTGTGGACCGCAAGGATCAGCCGTCGTTCGGCGCCGGAGAAACGCCCATCGTCGGGCTCGCGCCTGCCGTGGGCAATGCGATTTTTGATGCCATCGGCGTCCGTCTTCGCTCCATGCCGATGCTGCGCGACGGCAAGCTTCCGGCAAGCGCCTGACACCACATTTGGAATTCAGTTGACCGCGTTTCGCTTTGTCTCAGCGAATTAACTTGATTTTTTCAGGCGTGCTGATCCCTTCCGCGCAAGCCACATGAGCCTTTCCTGTTGCGGGAACCGTTCGATTGCGTACCGAAGAGCGGGGCGCGGCATCCTGTGCGAGTGAGCGCGGAGAAAGCTCTTCAGGGCGGAAAGGTCACGCTTGCCGACTTCGCGCAACATCCAGCCGCTAGCTTTGTGGATTAGATCTTCGTCATCATTGAGGAGAATGCGCGCAAGTTTCAGCGTGGTCTGGAATTCACCTTGCCGGATGAACCACCACGTCGCGACAATGGCTATGCGGCGGTCCCACAGATTTTTCGAGCGTGCCAGTTTATACAGGATTTTCTTATCTCGACGCAGCAAATAGGGGCCGACGATATAAGGCGCGCTATCATCCACGCCATCCCAACTGCGAATGTATTTTCGATTGCGGATGTAAAACTCGAAGATACTTCGTTGCGCAAGATCGTCCCCGGCCCTGAACTTTCGCACCAGAATTGCGTTTGCTAAAGAGCGTTCATCGTGAACACGCGAATTCATCAACTGGCGAACAGAACCAAGTGGCAGATCTTCATATTGCCGCGAAAGAGTCCGAATCTGCGGCGTGGTGACACCAAGGAAAACGTCATCGTTTTCTTTGAAGAAGCCGCGATGAATGCGAGCTTTGCGCGGGTTGGCCAAGGAGCGAAGCGCTTTTCGCACCTCTTGGAGAGTGACTAATTCACGCGGCAACGAAGTTCCTCCGCAAACGAAAGAGCGCCGCCGAATTTTACGCCGACACGGCCGCTATTTTCTTCGCGCGAATTGCATCTGAAGCTGTTTCCAGTTTGCGAGGAGCGCACTCACTCTCGCTTCGAGGTCGCGCGCAGCAGCAGCCTGCGCCTCCGTAGGCGCCGCATCTGCGCCATCGATCTGTGTGTAAAGCTGAGCGCATTCGAGATTGAGCTGCGTGAAATTGTCTGCGCCTCCCTGCGCTCCGAACCCGCGCGGTCCGGAGGTGCCGGCAAGATCAGCCGCCTTTTTATCGAGGGCCGGAATCTGCTCTCCCTGGGTTCCGCTCGATTCGCCGGAGCGGCTCTTTAGTTCCTGACGGAATTTAGCGATCTGCTGAATGGCGTCAAAAGTGTGATTCATGCTTTCAGTCAGTTGCTGCTCCATATCGAACTGCGCCGTGAGAGCCGCAAGGGTTACGTGGACTCGCGGGTCCTCTTTGACTGTGACGCTTTGACGATAAGTATTGCCGCCAACAGTGAGAACCACGGTGTAGACGCCGGGCGCTGCGCGCGGACCGAGCGGATAGCTCGGAGTATCGTGCGGAACCGCGGATATCGGATAGTCGTGCATCAGCGTCTTCGGCGCTGTGTAGTGCAGGTCCCAAACCCAGCGGTGCATTCCGGGATCGCCGGAGAGAATCTTCGGCCAGCGCACCCAATAGGTTGGAACAGCCAGCGTTTTCGCAAGCGACTCCTCGGTGAACGGCATTTCGTCCGCGCTGGAATAGAAACGCACCGGACGATTCGCGGAGTCGTAGATGCCGATGGCGACCTTTCCCGTCTGAGCCGTTTGCAGGTAGTAATCGATGATCGCGCCATCGGGCGGATTCTGCCCAGCAGGAACTTCCGGAGGCAGCGGCGTGTCGGTATTGGTATCGCGGCGATAGCGATACGCCGACGCGGGTTTGAACAAATAAGCGTCCGATTGCGCGACGCTATCCGTGATTTGGCGCAACGGAGTGATGTCGTCCAAAATCCAGAAACCCCGGCCATGCGTGCCGACGAGCAAATCTTCATTGTGAATCCACAGATCGCGCATGGATGTGTGCGGCAGATTCAGCTGTAGCGACTGCCAGTGGTCGCCCGCATCGAACGAAACCCAGACGGCCGTTTCTGTGCCGGCAAAAAGCAGATTCTTGCGCATGGGATCCTCGCGCACAGTGTCGACGGGTTCGTTGCCGGGCAATCCATCAACGATGAGTTGCCAGTGCTTTCCGCCATCATCGGTGCGGTAGATGTAAGGCTTCATGTCGTTGATGCGGAAGCCGCTGACGGAAGCAAAGGCGGTGTTCAGGTCGTCGTGTGAGGCGACAATCTGCGTCACCTTGTACCAAGGGCCCATCTGCGGCGGTGTAACGTTGTGCCAGTTTTTCCCGCCGTCGTGCGTCACCCAGATGTAGCCATCGTCGGTACCCGCCCAGAGCAGATTGATGTCCTTGGGTGACGGGCCGAGCGCGTAGATGGCACCGCGTTCCTTGTCAGCTTCGGGGTTCTTCGCTGCCATATCGCCCAAACTTGCGGGAATGCCGGGGTGCTCGCGAGTCAAATCAGGACTAATCGTCATCCAGGATTCGCCGCCATTGATTGTCTTGAAAAGATAGTTCGTCGCGTAGTAGAGGACGTGCGGATCAATCGGCGAAAACATGAGTGGCTCAGTGCGTTCGGCGCGATATTTCGGCGACGCAGCCGCGATAGGTGTCATCTTCTGAGTTTGCCCAGTGGTCCAGTCGAATTTCGAAACTTCGGTTCGCCCTGCACCGTAGACGATGTCTGGATGCAACGGATCGGGCGCGACGTAACCGTATTCGATTACGCCGACGGGGTGCCAGTTACGAAAATTGATCTCGCCATCGTTTCCGCGGCTGTCGATTCCAATTGAACCGCTCTCCTGCTGGCCGCCGTACACCCTGTATGGAAACTGGTTGTCAGTTATGACGTGATAGAACTGCGCGGTCGGCTCGGCGTACCAGGAGTTGCTCCAGGTTTTTCCGCCGTTGACGCTGACAATCGCGCCTTGGTCCGATGTAAGAAGAATGGTGTCGGGGTTATTAGGGTTGATCCAGATATTTTGGTAATCGTCTCCGCCCGGAGCACCTTTCAGAGCGGACCAAGACTTTCCGCCGTCGGTCGATTTCCATGTGACGGTGCTGGTGACGTAAAGAACGTCTGGGTTCTTCGGATCGACCTTGGGAACGCATAGATCGCCGCCGCCGATGCGTCCGGTGGGCCGTCGGTCATCCGTGATGCGCACCCAAGTGGCGCCCGCATCGTCCGAGCGATAAATACCAACGCCGCGACCGGAAGCTACCGTGGCATATACTCGGCTGGGTTCACTGGGCGCGACGGCAAAATCGGCTTGTACGACGTCGTCGGGTAAACCCTGCGTCAGTTGAGTCCAGTTCGAGCCGCCATCTGTGGATTTGTAAAGTCCGCTGTTGGAGCCATTATATTCATTGCCGTCTTCCCACGGGCCGGAAACTGAATCCCACAACGAAGCGTAAATCACGTCTGGATTCTGCGGATCGATTTCGACGTCGCCTCCGCCGGTGTATTGGTCCTTCGACAGAATCTTCTCCCAATTCTGTCCGCCGTCGGTGGTGCGGAAAATGCCGCGCATTTCGCTTGGTCCATAAGGATGGCCGACCACAGCGACGTAAACGCGATTTGGATCACGAGGATCAATGGCAAGCTGCGCAATTTGCTGTGCATCGTCGAGGCCCAGATGAACCCAGGTCTTGCCTGCGTCAGTTGATTTATATATCCCGTTGCCAACGGAAAGGTCGGGGCGCTGCAATCCTTCGCCGCTGCCGACGTAGATTATGTTTGGATTGGAGGGCGCCACTTCGAGCGCGCCGATAGACTGCGTGGGCTCAGCATCAAAGATCGGGTCCCACGTTTCGCCGTAATCGGTCGTTTTCCAAACGCCGCCGTTCACCTGTGCGATGTAGAAAATGTTCGGCTCGCTCGCTACGCCAGAAATGGCTTTTGTGCGGCCGCCGCGAAACGGGCCGATCATTCGCCAGCGCAACTCCTGATAGAGATTTTCAGGATACTGCTGCGCCGAGGCAGCCGGAGCGAGCGAGGCAAAGAGTGCAACGAGCAGAGCACTGAAGACGATGCGGCGAACTCGAGTCAATTTGCACCCCCGGAATACCGCAGAAAAACACCCGAGCATAATCACTCCTGACGCCTTGGCGCAAATGAATTATTCACTGCAAGCGGATTTTGCTCGTTAATGCGCGGGCGCGGTGGGAGGTTTGGGCAGTAGACCAAAAACTGCCACGCCGGTTGGTGTGCCCACAAATACTTTGCCTGCGGCGATCATCGGCGTGATGAACTTGTTGCCCGCGATTTCATCGCGCTTTTTCTCTTGTATGCTGCTGTACAACTCGTGCGACAGATCGTTTGCGTCATAGGCATGCAAAACCGCGGGAGTATTATTTTCCACTGCCCACACGATCGCGTCGCGCGTGCCGTCCGATGAAATGCTCGGAGTTGCTCCCGGATAACCAAAAGTGATAGCAGTGTGGGACGCCGCCGGCGTTACGATATGCGCATGCTGAAACTTGAATGCCCGGAGAAAATCGTCCACTGCTCCATAATAGAGCACTCCATTGAAGTACGCCGGCATGGAGTAGACGCCGCCGCTACCCCCAAGGCCATTTGAATTTTCGCTTCCAGTGCTGGGAATCTCTTGATAAATGGCATCGTCGTTTTCGGGATTGTATTTGCCCATTGAGTTTCGATCGACGAGATAGATGACATCATCTTTGCCCGCGCCGACGGCCAGGTGGCGTACTTTACTGGAGCTGTCTTTCAAGTCTGGGAGAACTAATGTGCCCCCTGAACCAAGATCCAGGTCTTTGCGTGATTCGGGAACGGTGTTGTGCATGTCGAAATAGTCCGCCACGAACAGTTTCCCGTCGGAAACGCCGAGCTTCAAGAAGGCGTTTCCGTAGTCGCCTTTCTCGGGAAAGCCCTCGTTGTTCAGAGTTGTGTCGAAGCTCCCATTTCCTGCAAGCAAATAAATGTTCCCGGCGGTATCCGCGGCAGGCCCAGCGCCAGCCATCCAAATAGCACCCTCACTTCCATCGGGCTCGATGTTCAGAACGGAAGTTTTCTTGAGCGTACCGACGTCGAACCCGATAATCCATCCAGTGTAGGGATCGAAGTCACAGTGAGAAGCCCACGTTGTGTAGACGGTGCCGTTCAAGAGCAAAAGGGACGACCGTTCCTTATACTGTTTCGGATCAAAATCCACTTGACCGTTCGTATTGGGCAATGCGGAGCCAGGAAACGTCGCGTCGATTGTTTCCGGACTGCCGCTGATCTCGGCGCCGGTAGCAAGGTCCAATGCGTGAATTCGCTGAAAATACTTCCCGGAACTGTCTTTGGACATGGCGACGACGTACATCACCCCATCGGAGCCACGGTGGAGATCAATCGCCGGTGTGGCCGTGACGCCAATCTCCGGCGTTACCTGACCGCACCCGCGGCTATCGCTCGTGGTTTCGTCGGGTCCAAGTAAGGATACTTGCCACAGCTTTTCGAATGTATCCGCATCGAAAGCGTAGGCCAGGTCATGTTCCGTGACGACAAAAACGACGTTGTGCTTTGCGCCGTTGATCTGGAGCTGCGAAACATAGAGCGGTTCGGCATCGACCAGCCCCTGCACGGAAAGAAATCCCACTTTGCCGAAGTCGCGTGCGTTTACGTTGCTGGGTTTGAGAATGTGCTCATTGGCATTCTCGCCTGTTCGCGCATTGTCGTCGTGATAGGTGAGAACATCGACCGGACCGGAAGAAACCGGGGGCACCGAAGCAGGTTCTGGCCGAGTGGCCGTTGAAGCAGCTGAGCTGGAACTGGACTTGGAGCAACCAGCAAAGACACAGGCCAGGAAGACAACCACGACTACAAATGTCGGTTTTTTGCAGCTCAAAATCAAAGTCCGTAGAAGCTAGGATTTGGCCCCGGAAGCGAAAGCAAAAAGCCTCACGTAAGATGCCAGAAAAACGCTATCTGTTACCAGCGATTTAGCGAATCGCACAGACTCTTAGTTAGCCCCAGCACACTGGGAATGACCGGCCCGCGCCTCTCCGAAGCTAATTTGTATCGGCGTATCTTTGGACAGGACGAGATCCTGTCCACGAGCAATGAAATGGAGGTAAACCGACTCTCCTGCGCCCCCTACGCCAAGAACGCGTGAAAGGATAGGCGAACGAGCGCCCAAGCTAATTGCAAAACCGATGACTTTGTAGCCCGAAGCGCCACCTATGGGTTTATTCTCGCTGCCCGCGTTAGCGCCCGCGTGCCCGCTATCGCTATCGAAGGTCGACGTCGCGATTGCTGCGGAAAACGCGGTACGAAGGACGCGAGACTCGCTATTGCTCGCTATGCTTGTTTGCCCTTCTGAATCGACTTGAATGTGAGAAGACTTGGGGACTTCCACGCCCTCCAGCGCCATTTCAACGGATTTCTGACCGCTCGAGGGTAATTGAATCCGGTTCAAGGTGAAATGAAGCTGGCCATTTCGGTGGAGGCGGCGCGCAGGCTTAGATCGAACGACGGTGCCTTCTAGCGCTGTGCCTGCCGGAAGAAGCAGCAGTTTTTTGTCGGTTGAGAATACGGGGCGCGTCAAGACCGCTTCGACCGATGTCCCGGCGCGAGAAGTTGCGGAACTGAGCCCGGTGGTCAGGCGCGCAAACGCCGGGGCATCAATCTGGGGGAGTTGACCCATTGCTCCGAACTCCGTGGAGGGAATTGTCGCTGGTCCAAAATCGAGGGGCTGTTCCAACTCGACGACAAAGACTGAACCAGCCTCAAGTTTTTGCTCGTGATAAGGCAGTTCGGACGACGCGAACGCCTTCATGTGTTGCCACATGGCCGATGGCCGGACCTCGGCAATGGCGTCGTGCCACTGCGTGCTTATAAACCCGCGAGCGCGATGCAACCTGCCGTTATTTTGAGGGTTCGTCTCAAGCTTCAAGACAGGCCCGATGCTCGGCAGAACTTTCGTTTGCAGAGGCATTCGTTTGCCATTCGGTAGGATGAGCGTATCGAACTCGACTTCAATAGCACGATGCGGGGAGAAATCCGCGTCCAAGTAATAGCCGGTCTTTTTCAGGGGTGACGGCAAGGTGAGTTTCGAAATATGGCCATCGACCTCGCTGCCTTCCGGCACGACAACCCGGTCAAAAGCGTAAACAGGTTCGGTCGTATATGCCGTGATCGTCCGGCCCACATTCTTAATTCTCACGGCTTTTTTCAGGACGACACGAAGGGGCGCGCCCTTCTCTATTGTCAGTTCCACCGGCGGAGGCAGAACGGAAGCAGCGTTCTCTGCGGAAAACATCGCGGGCACATCGTCATACACAACGGCGGGACGCGGTGCCAAGGCTTCGATCGCGTTAGCTAGTTCTTCAATATTTGGGGGGTTTTGAAACGAGTCCTGCGCGAAAATCGAATCCGCTACAACAAAAAAAAGAAGCCCAGTTGCCGCCAAACGCAAAAACCGAATCCTTTTCTTTGGACGGTGGCGCAAAAGCGCCGGACGAATCGTTGCGGTGGCTCCGGAACTGCGGGACATAGCCTTTCTCGCTCGATTATAATGTTACCACCCCCGCGTGCTCGAGCTTAGACCGTCAGGTCTTCTTGCTAGGCACTGTCGTTGACTTATTCGCGCGAGCCACGGAAAATGGTTGTTTACCCTTGCGGTGACGGCGAACGCAGTACACATCGCTTCAAGGCAAGGTTCTGAATTTGCCATATGAATTCCAGAGCCACGATCTCGACAGGGACCAGCACAAACCGCGAAGAGCGTATCCGGGCGGCGTTTTACCACGGCAGCACGCTGACGCTTGAGAATCCCGCTTACGCTCAAGCTCTCCACGGGCTTATGAGCGAGTTGCTGCGTCAGGACGCCGAACAGGGCGACCTGACAGTCGACGCGCTGGAAATCGATGATCGGGAATGCATGTTTGAAATCCAGGCGAAAGAGGCGGGCATCGCAGCCGGAGTTGATGAAGCGCAGTGGCTCTATGAACGCGAAGGGCTTACAACCACGACCATCGTGAATGACGGTAAATGGGTCAGTCGGGGGAAAGTGCTCCTGCGGGCCCGGGGCAGCGCTAAGACCTTGTTCCAGCTGGAACGGGTTATCGTCAACCTGATGCAGCGCATGAGCGGCATCGCCACAGCAACGCAGCACCTGGTGAAAGCTGCGCACGAAAAATCGCCGAGTGCACACGTCGTTGCGACTCGCAAAACGCCCTGGGGGCTGCTCGACAAGCGCGCGGTTCACATTGGCGGCGGCGGGACGCATCGATTGAATCTCGGCGACGCGATCTTGATTAAAACGAATCATCTGCTATTCACATCCGGTGGCCGAGAAGCAGATGTCGAGGAAAGTATTCGGTGCGCGTTTGAAAACCGCAAAACGGCCTCTTTTTTCGAGGTCGAAGTCACAAACAAAGAAGAATCTCTCCTCGCTGCTCGTGTCCTTCGCGATTTGCAAGCGATGGATGATTCGTGTCCCTGCATTCTGATGCTGGATAACTTTACTGCCGCGGAGGCTGCCGCAGCCGTGACCGAGTTGCGAGCCCGCGATCTGCACGATGCTGTGCTCGTCGAAGCAAGTGGAAACGCAGAGGCATCTCTGGCGGCTTATGCGGCGGCAGGCGTGGACGCGATTTCCGTCGGCGCGTTGACGCATTCGGTCCGCGCGCTTGATTTGAGTGCACGGCTAATTCCTGGGCCAAGGTGATCCTTTCGTGAGTGAAACGGCCACTTTCCTTCCGTTTGAATCGCGGTACTCGTTACCGCCTGTTGAAGTCATCGATGATTCGCCGGCAGAGATTCGCACGAAACAGGAGCGCATCGCTCGCCTGAAGGAAGAGCGCAACGCGGTCATTCTTGCTCACAATTATCAGCGCGACGAAGTACAGGAAATTGCTGATTTTGTCGGCGATTCGCTGGGCCTTTCCCAGCAAGCAGCCTCGACGCCCGCGGATGTCATCGTTTTCTGCGGCGTGAATTTCATGGCCGAAACGGCCGCTATCCTTTGTCCCGATAAGATTGTTTTACTGCCAGACCTGCGCGCGGGATGCTCTCTTGCGTCAACGATTTCGGCCGAAGAGCTTCGCGCTTGGAAAGCAAAATACCCGGGAGCAGTTGTCGTCGCTTACGTGAATACGTCGGCGGAGGTAAAAGCCGAAAGCGATTATTGCTGCACTTCAGCGAATGCATCCAAAGTGGTTCGTTCAATTTCGGCCGATCGCCCGATTCTTTTCGTGCCGGACAAATTCCTCGCCGCCGCGGTCGCACGTCAGACCGGACGGTCCAATATCATTCCCTACCCTGGATACTGCCACGTTCATCGCACGATCCGACCGGAGCAGGTGCTTCAAATGATGGATGAATATCCGGATATCGAATTGCTGATTCATCCGGAATGCGGCTGCGTGACTTCGTGCATGGCCCGCGTGGCCGACGGAACGCTTCCTGCTCAGCGTACATTTTTTCTTTCCACTGAAGGCATGATGCGGCACCTCAGCAATTCGACTGCGGAGGAATTCGCGGTCGGCACAGAAGTTGGCATGCTCCATCGCTTGCGGAAGATGGCGCCCAGTAAACAATTCCGTCCCGTGAATCCCGAAGCGATTTGTGAGTTTATGAAGACGATTACTCTTGATCGCGTGCTTCGCTCGCTGGAAATCCTTGAACCACAGATTCGCGTGCCGGAAGAAACGGCGCGCCGCGCGAAGCTTGCCATCGACCGCATGCTTCAAATCGTCTAGCTGCTTTCCTCCCAGCCTGGGTTCGTGCTGCTCGACAAGGGTGTCCGGCGATTCGCCATCAATCTCGCGGGCGGGCTGGAAATGGACAGTTGGGGCCTAGGCGCGCTGGTTCGTCATTGCACCCACGTGAGAAAAGCGGGCGGGCACTGCATTTTCTTTGCGCCCGTGCCGCATGTCCTCCAAGTTCTTAAGACGACTAATCTTGACTCAGTGCTCGATATCGTCGAAACCGAAGCAGACGCGCTGTCACGCTGAGAGGTCGGCGCTCACCGCGTCATTTTGGGTTTCTGGAAACGAAAACTGCTTTCGGCATCATCATGCTGACCACGTCATTCCCGTCAACAATTTCGCTGATGTGAAGATCCGCAGCGACGCTCGAAAGCATGTACGCGTCGTCGCGGGAAAGATGCTTCTCCTGCATCAGAAAATCAATCATCTGGTGAACCGCCATTTCCGTTGCCTTGCTCAAGTCTGCGTTGATTCCCATAGCGATGTAGTAGTCGGGCGTCTCCGCGCGCGGCCACAGTAGATGCATGTCCTTGCGATAGATCAGCTGAAATGTGCCGATTAGTGAGGTTTCCATCGCGGTGATATCCACTTCCCCGTCACCTTGTCCGGCATGGCCATCGCCCGCCCAGAAAAGCGCTCCCGGCGCATTCACGGGAATGTATAGGGTCGTCCCCGCGACAAGCCACTTGTTGTCGAGGTTGCCCGCGTGCATCCAGGGAGGCCCGCTATTGATGCGCCCGGCAGCTTCCGGAGGAGCATCGCCGATGCTGCCGAAAAATGGATGAAGGGGAATATCAATTCCGTCGGCGAAGCGCGCCATCATGTGGTCCGCGTCGAGCGGAATAATTTTCATTTTCCCGTACGGATAATCGTCGGGCAGAAATCCCCTGCCCGGCCCAAAAGCATTGTAGGCATAGGGAATCGCGAGTCGGATTGATTGAATGCGGACCTCCAGCACGTCGCCCGGTTCCGCTCCTTCGACGTAAACTGGTCCGGTAAGGATGTGCCCACCCGGGCCGCGATCCTTCACTTGATCAAAAATGTCCCGCAGCGACTGTTCGATCTCGTTTGCAGGAACGCCCGCTTCCGCCAAACGTTTTGGACTTGATGTAAGCAGAGTTTGAATTTCCACCGTATCGCCGGAATGAATTCGAAGAGCAGGTGCCGCAGTCGCGGCGTAATAGCCCCAGGTAACGGTTTTGGGTGTCGGCTTTAACTGATATGTAGCGTGCTGTCCGGCAGAGGAGTCCGTTTGTGCAAACAAGGGCGTACATGCGAAGAAGATCACCAAGGCCGCAGTGAAGCCTCGCAAAACTTTCATTGAACATTCTCCAGGAATTTCTGCGTTTGCCACCATCACTCGCGGAGTCTAACACATGCTGCAATCCGCATCGCAGAGACACAACCCTATGTTTCAGACTGGAACGGCACTCAAGGACGGGACAAGCCGTTCTTTTTTGGGATTATCGCTCAAGAATCTTTTGAAGGAACCCCTTCATAAACAATGTTTTAGACAAACGCAGGTCTCGCCTGTTTGGAAAGCTGACTGCATCGCACTTTATTGTGAGAATCGTGTACTTGATTGTCGCTCTTGTCTTCCTGCTCACCGTAAGTACTCGGTGTGCGGAGCCCGTTCAGATCTCCGGAGACGACAACTACAAGTCGCAGTCGCAATATCTGCTCACATTTGCGGAGTTTATTGACTGGCCCGCTTCCAGTGCAAAGCGGAATGCCCAACCCACGATGACTTTCTGTGTGTTAGGCCACGACCCGTATGGAAAGTCACTCGACAAAGCCATCCTCGGTCATCTCGTCGGAGAGCGGCGCACGGCGATCACGCGCGCTCGCAGGCTGGCCGATCTGGGAGTTTGCGACGTGCTGTTTATCAGTAGTTCGGAAGAGAAGCATGAGCTCGAAATCCTGAAGAAACTGCAGAAGCAGGACGTTCTCACGATTGGCGACACGAGCAATTTCGCGGCGCATGGCGGAATCATTCAGTTTGTGTGGAAACAGAACCATCTCGGGTTTCTGATCAACGTCGACGCAGCCGAACGCGCTCGTCTCAAAATTAACGCCTCGCTGCTGGCTCTGGCTCAGATCGTACACGACGAGCCACCAAAGACCGCATCCGACAATGTCCGTTAGCACAAAGCATCAATCGATTGGCACGAAGCTCACACGCATTATCGTGGCTACCTGCGGAGCAGCTGTGCTGGCCGCCTGTGCGATCTTTGCGATGTACGACATTCATGCGGCCCGCGCAGCCCGTTTACAGGCGCTCGAAACGATTGCAGAAATCACCGGCACAAATTCCACAGCAGCGCTGGCGTTCCGCGACAGTAAGGTTGGAACGACGATTCTGCACTCGCTCTCCAGTGAAAGGAATGTCCGGCACGCGTTGCTGTATACGCCGGACGGAAAAGCGCTCGCCCAGTATGACCGGGACGGAAATCGCACGGGCTTTTCATCGCCTGAACCGGAACCCGACGGCGTTCGCTTGACGCGGCATGATATTCGCGCGTTTTTCACAGTTCATTTCGACGGAAAACCTGTTGGCCGCATCTATGTCGATTCCGATATCGCAGCCCTGCGAACACGCGAGGAAGGACTCGCGGCTATGGTGGGACTGTGCCTCCTGCTCTCTCTCATCGTCGCACAGCTCCTGGGCTCAAGGCTTCAGCGCGTAATTTCTGCTCCGATTCTTCAGCTTGCCCAAACTGCTTTCACAGTGGCGGTCGAAAAGAATTACTCCGTTCGCGCAGTCGGAAGAAGCGGCGACGAAATCGGCTTCTTGTATGAACAGTTCAACTCCATGCTGGACGGCATACAAAAGCGCGACGGCGAACTCGAGCAAGCGCGCAGCGAACTCGAACAGCGCGTCGCGGAACGCACCGCCTACCTCAATGCTCTTGTTGAAATGAGTCCTCTCGGAATCGTGACTACCGACCGGGCTGGCAAAGTTCGCGTGTGCAATACCGCTTTCGAACGGCTGTTTCAATACTCACGAACCGAAACCATCGGCGCCGAACTCGATGGTCTGATAGCCCCTCCGGAACTGATTGACGAAGTAGCCGACTACACGCGCCGCATTGTCGCCGGCGAGCCGATCCGTGTCACCACTCGACGACGCCGTAAAGACAGCAGCCTGCTGGACGTCGAAATGTATGGAGTGCCGCTCTACGTCAGCGGCGAACACATGGGTGAACTCGTGCTCTATCACGACATGAGTGAACAGAAACGCGCCGAGCTCGCCTTGCATGCAGCCAAGGAAATAGCGGAAAGCGCGAACCAAGCCAAGAGCGATTTCCTGGCGAACATGAGCCACGAGATCCGCACGCCCATGAACGGCATCATCGGAATGACTCAACTCGCTCTGGAGAGCGAGTTGAGTCCGGAAGTCCGCGAGTATCTGAACCTCGTGAAGTCCTCCGCCGATTCTCTGCTGTTTCTTTTGAATGACATCCTCGATTTCTCGAAGATCGAGGCGGGAAGGTTCGAGTGCGAATCTCTGCCATTTGCTTTTCGGGAAAACCTGAATCCGTCGCTGAAAGCGCTCGAGCATTCCGCCCATCGTAAAGGCCTGAAACTTGACTGGTATGTATCTTCCGACGTACCGGAATTCCTGATTGGAGACTGGGGACGGCTCCGGCAAATCTTGGTGAATCTCGTTGGTAACGCCATCAAGTTCACGGAGCGCGGAGGGGTCGCGGTCTCCGTCGAGATGGCAAAAAGCTCGGCAGCCTCGGTCGAGTTGCTCTTCACCGTCCGCGACACCGGAATCGGCATAGCTGAAGACAAACAGAGTTCGATCTTCGCTGCATTTACACAGGCTGACACATCGACGACACGAAAGTATGGCGGGACGGGCCTGGGGTTGGCCATCGCGCAGCGCCTGGCAAACATGATGAACGGGAACATCACGATTCAAAGCAAGCTCGGCGAAGGGAGCACGTTTCACTTCACCGCGCGTTTCGAAGTCGGTGACAGCAAATCTGCGCCTTCTGCCTCGAACGGCCGCACCGTGCCTGCGCCAAGGCTGGAGAGTGTTGCCCATGCGCCGCGAACGATCGGCCCACTACACATTCTTCTCGCCGAGGACAACGCGGTGAACCGGCAACTCGCCATAAAACTACTTCAGAAGCACGGGCACATAGTAACAACCGCGAGCGACGGGCGTGAAGCTTTGGCCGCGCTCGAACGCGAGAGTTTTGATTTGGTGTTAATGGACGTTCAGATGCCAAACATCGACGGCCTTGAGGCAATACGCATGATTCGCGACAAAGAAAATTTATCTGGGGAACACGTGCCCATCATCAGCGTTACCGCTCACGTGATGAAGGGCGACCGCGAGACCTGCCTCGCTGCGGGGGCCGACGGGTACGTTTCGAAACCGCTGCAGCCTGCGGAACTCTTTCGTGCAATAGAAGACTGTTGCGCTAACAGCGGCGTCGAGCCTCAGGCCGCTCCGAAACTGATTGATGAATCGGAGGTTCTGGAACGCTGCCAGGGAGACCGCAAACTACTGGCCGAGATCATTGAACTCTTCGACGCGGGCTCCGAAGCGCTCTTGCAGGAGATGGACTCCGCCGCCACTGGAGGCAATGCGTTAGCGCTCGCAAAGGCAGCTCACACATTGAAAGGTTCGATCGGCAATTTCAGCAGTGGCCCCGCGTACACTGCGGTACAGGCTCTCGAAACCTGCGCGCGCAACAACGATCTTGCCTCCGCTCGAAACAGCTTGCCCTCTCTCAAGGTGGCTGTCCAGCGACTGACCGAAGCACTCGAACTCTTCCGCAGTCCAACTTCGTCGACCGGGGAGCCGGTCGACGTGCGTTCGGGTAAGAACTAAATGGAGACTCGTGCATGAAGATCCTGATTGCCGAAGACGACCCTGTCTCACGCCGCATTCTCGAGGAATTCCTGCGAAAATGGGGCCATCAGGTAGTCGCCGTCACGAATGGCGCAGATGCCTGGGCGCTCCTTGAGGCGGAAGATTCACCTCGAATGGCCATCCTTGATTGGATGATGCCAGAGATCGAGGGCGTCGAGATCTGTCGCCGCGTGCGTGCGCTTTCTGACCGAGCCTATACATTTCTGGTTTTGCTCACAGCTCATGGACAGAAACATAGCCTTCTCTCTGGGTTAAAAGCGGGCGCCGACGATTATCTTTCGAAACCCTTCAATGCCGAAGAGCTCGGCGCGCGTTTGCAAGTGGGCGAGCGTATTCTTCGTGTACAGGATGAACTCATCGCTGCTCGTGATGCCCTGCACTTCCAGGCGACTCACGATCTCCTGACCGGAATTTCAAGCCGCGGGGCAGCCATGGACTTTCTGACGCGGGAACTTGCACGCGGTTTTCGGGAGCAACGCACCGTAGGCGTCGTACTGTCTGACATCGACCACTTCAAGCGCGTAAACGACACCTACGGCCATGTCACTGGGGATATGGTCCTTCAGGAAGCAGCCCAGCGAATGTTGAAGTGCACACGAAGCTACGATTGCGTGGGCCGGTATGGAGGTGAAGAGTTTCTGATTGTCTTTCCGTCCTCTTCCGAGGATTGCGCCGCACGACAGGCGGAGAGAATCCGCAGATCTGTCGAGTCCGTACCGGTTCGCCTGTCCGATAGTCAAATCTCAATGACCGCAAGCTTCGGCGTCGCCGCGAGCGATCCATCAAAATTGCAAGACCCAGTGGAACTCTTGCGCAGCGCTGATAGCGCGCTCTATCGTGCGAAGGAGCTTGGACGCAATCGTGTAGAGCGGGCTGCGCCCTCTGAACTGCTCAATTCCTCCCCGGCAGCAAAACAATAACCTTCTCACCGCTGAACTGAATACGCTTGCGCTTGTTTTCCATACGCAGCCGAATGGCACAATGCTTACCCTAACTTTTCCTTTGCACTGGCGCAATCGAAAAACGGTTTCGCTACGTACAGTTGGGTGTAAACTTAACAGTTGCATCAGTCGAGGAGGCCCAAAAGGTGAGTCCGACAAAGCCTGTTTCTGCCCCAGCAGACGAGAAAGAAAACGCTATTCGCCGCGAGACTCTGACGATTACTGACAATCGCACCGGCAAACAGTATGAAATCCCCATTCAAAACGACACGATTCGTGCGCTTGATTTGCGACAGATCAAGCTGAACGCCGAAGATTTTGGCATGATGAGCTATGATCCCGCGTTTACCAACACCGCCTCGTGTATTAGCCGGATCACTTTTATTGATGGCGACAAGGGAATCCTTCGCTACCGCGGTTATCCCATAGAAGAGCTGGCAGAGAAAAGCACTTATCTCGAGACGGCCTATTTGATTCTGCACGGAGAACTGCCGACCAAGCAACAGCTCGCAGACTGGACCTACCACGTTACGCATCACACCTTTATTCACGAAAGCATCAAGAAATTTCTAGATGGTTTTCACTACGATGCTCACCCGATGGGCATGGTAATTTCCGCTGTCGCAGCGCTTTCCACCTTCTATCCGGATGCCAGAAACATTTTCGATGAAGAGTCGCGACGCAAGCAGACGTTTCGCCTAATCGGCAAGATGCCAACGATGGCAGCGTTCGCTTACCGGCATAGTTTGGGAATGCCCTACGTATATCCCGACAACGAACTCAGCTATCCGGGCAATTTCCTCAACATGCTGTTCCGCACCACTGAATTGCAATACCGCCCGAATCCTACGCTCGAACGCGCGCTTGATATTCTTTTCATTCTACACGCCGATCACGAACAGAACTGCTCCACGAGCGCTATGCGCGGCGTCGGCAGCTCGCAGGTGGATCCCTATTCGGCCATTGCTGCGGCCACTGCGGCGCTTTACGGCCCGCTTCACGGCGGAGCGAATGAAGCTGTGCTGCGCATGCTGGTTGACATCGGCTCAGTGAATCGTGTTCCGGAATACATCAAGCAAGTAAAATCAGGCGAAAAGAAATTGATGGGCTTCGGCCACCGCGTCTATAAGAATTACGACCCCCGCGCCAAGATTGTGAAGCGCATCGCGTACGAAGTCTTCGACGTGATGGGCCGCAATCCATTAATTGACATCGCGCTCGAATGCGAACGAATCGCGCTTGAAGACGACTACTTCGTGAAGCGCAAGCTTTACCCCAATGTCGATTTCTATACCGGCCTGATCTATCAGTCGATGGGTCTGCCCGTGACGATGTTCCCGGTGCTTTTTGCCATCCCGCGGACATCCGGGTGGATTGCGCAGTGGCAGGAAATGTTGCTCGACCAGGAGCAGAAAATCGCCCGGCCACGCCAAATCTATCTGGGTGAGGACACCCGAAGCTACATCCCTATGGACCGACGCGGGTAGCTGGCAGTGCTTCTGCCTCATGCTCGCGTCGTTTGCTTGCATAGAGGGATTTGTCTGCTCTCTCAATCAACTGCTCTGGTGTTTCGCCCTTTTGGTAGCCTGCCCACCCGGCAGCGCTAGCCACCGTAAGTTTTTCCTCCTTCCATCGCACTTGGATTTGTCCTAGACGGTTCAGCAGCAGCGGAATTCGATCGGGCGGACACTCCGGCAGAACCACAAGAAACTCATCTCCGCCGAGCCTCGCGGCCAGATCTGATGCGCGGATCACTTTATTCAGCCGGGCAGCGAACTCTTTCAACACCAAGTCACCCGCCGCATGGCCGTAGCGGTCATTGATTCCTTTGAATCGATTGAGGTCCAGAAGCAGCACGCTGAGCGGGTGTCCGTGCCGCTCAGAGCGCGCCACTTCAGCCGCTAGACGCTCCTCGCCCAGGCGGCGGTTTGACAACCCTGTTAGCGAATCTCGCGTGGCCAACTGTTGAAATTCCTCCGCACGTATGCGAAGCCGTGACAGTATCTCGAGATGCTTGGCAGTTTGAGTTCGCAGCCGTTTGATCAGCCACTGCTGATATATGGTGTAGGTGTTGAACAACAGCACCAGCCCCACAAGGCCGTGGACCGCGAGGTTTAGGTTAAGCTGGAAAATGCGGTCCGATTCCCGAAGTATATTCGGCAAGGAAATCGTGACGACCGCGAGCGTCAGCAGGAGCATCACCGTCACGGCGCTCCACCACAGCCACCAATCACGTCGCTCGAGACCTTTCAAATTCCTTCTGGCGATCTCGATTTGTTGAATCTGTTCTTCCGACAACGCGCCAAGACTATTCTCGGTCAGATCGGGCACACGAACACTCTGGAGGAATTCTGCGGGGGCTCTACTGCTAGTATAAGGTCACCGACGATTATTCAAAGCACTCGCCGACTTTCACGTTTCCTGATACTAACGTCCGATGTGACCTTTTAGCCGCGACCTGCGTTGCGGCCGGTAGTATTCTCCGCGCTTCACAGCGGCTACAAAGCGATCAGCATCTCGCGTGGGGCGCGGTATGCGGTAGCCGTCCAAAACCGCCAGGACGAATTTCAAGGCCGTGGGCAATGACACGCGATGTCCCTGCGTGACGTAGATGGGATTCACTTTTTCTCGCGTGCGCAAGACAGCGCCAATCACTTCGTCGCCGTCGCGCAACGGCGTCCACGCTCCTGCTTCTGGTGCCAATGAACCGTGCGTTCCAATCAGCAGAGATTTCGCGCAGCCAATCGTGGGCGTGTCCAACAGCAGTCCCAGATGGGACGTGATGCCAAATCTTCGCGGATGTGCGTAGCCGTGGCCGTCGCAAAAAATCAAATCGGGCCTGCTTTTGATCCTTGCGAACACTTTGAGTAGCGCTGGCGCTTCTCGGAAGCCAAGCAGTCCCGGAACGTAAGGAAATGTGATTTCACTCTCGCCCCACGCACGCTCGATCTCCTCCATTTCTGGAAATGCATAAACCACGACGCCGGCAATCGCTCGGTTGGCATCGAGATCAAAGGCCAAATCCGCACCTGCTACGAGGCGCACTGCCGCTAAGCGGTCAGTCAATTCCAGCTTCGAACGCAATCGTAGTTGAATCCGCGCAGCTTCTCGCGGAGTCACTTTCCAGGAATGCAGTCGACGATAGTTCATCGTGTTTTCAAGCTATTCGGGTGGCATGCCGCTGTCAAGAACACAGCATCGGCACTATTTGCGCACACGCAGTCGCGGCAAACACGCTCTCGGGGTATAATTTCGATTCGCAATAAGTCGAATAAGAACGGGTTTTGCAGGACGCCCGCAGGAGAGCGGAAATGCCTTTGAGAATCTCTATGCGCCGTTTGTCGGATGTCAATGTTGTGGATTTGGACGGGCGCTTAATCATTGGGCCAGAGAGCGAAGCATTGTCCGAGAAGTTGAAGGAATTATCCCATCAGGGCGCCCGGAAAATCCTGGTAAACCTCGAAAAAGTTTCGCAATTGGATAGCTCCGGCATTTGCAGCCTGCTCCAGGGTTACACTGCAATGAAGCAGGCGGGCGGTTCCTTCAAACTCCTGCATCCTGGCGGTCACACGCGGGAAGTGCTGGAGGTCATGCGTCTTACCGAAACGATTCCAACGCTCGACGATGAAGCCCAAGCGCTTGCGAGCTTCGTTTCTGCAACTCCGCCGGTTCGTTGACGGCGGAGCCGCTTCTGACTGTTTAGGAATTCTTTTTCAGCTCGCCCAGAACGAGCTTGGCAACTTCCTTCAAGGTATCAAACACTCCTTGTCCCTGAACCGCGACAGCTTCAATCACTGGTTCACCCTTCAATTGCAATTGCTTGGTCAATTCAGGAATGGGCATCGCGTTTGGCAAATCGCGCTTGTTCAATTGCAAAGCATAGGGAATCGTGTCGAAATTCAGATTGTGATCCTTCAGGTGTTCTTTCAGGTTGTCGATGGTTTCAAAATTCGCGTCGAGCCGCTCTTCCTGTGAATCAGCAACGAACACCACGCCATCCGCACCTTTGAGAATCAAGCGCCGGCTCGCCTCATAGAACACTTGACCGGGAACCGTATACAAATGAAAACGAGTCTTGAATCCCCGCACAGTGCCAAGATCGAGAGGCAGAAAATCAAAAAACAGAGTGCGGTCCGTCTCCGTTGCCAACGATACCATTTTTCCTTTTTGATTTGTGCCCGTATGGTCGTAGATCCACTGAAGGTTAGCGGTTTTTCCGCCAAGGCCAGGGCCGTAATAGACAAGCTTGCAGTTGATCTCTCGCGCGGGAAAGTTTATAAACGGCACAAGTTCCTCAGTTCGTCGCTTTTAACTTATAGCATAGCCAGCGCGTGGCAAACATCTGGTGTCTTCGGCGCTGGTTCGGAACAGATAACGGCTGCTCCCGCCGACATTTCTTGTCCGATCTTGTCTGAAACGGCCGCGACCCGATCCTTGATTCAACAAAAGTAGCCTGAATCTAGCGAGTTGACGCCGGAATGGTCCACTGCTATGCTCTTGAGGTATGGCTCGCTCGAGCGGTAAGACTAAGCACAGGGGCGGTCGTACGTCCTCCCGAAGCTCGGCTAATCGCAAGTTACTGAAAAACAAAACTTTGCATCGAAACTCGGGTTCGAGTGTCCTACGGGAATCAAACGATCAGGCCACGATCCAGCAGCTAAGAGCCTATGAAGAAGGCCTGAAACACTTTCAACAGCAGAAATATAGTCGCGCGAAGGAAGCCTTGGAGCGCGTGATTGAGGGCCCCAGCAAAGAACTGTCGGACCGTGCGCGCATTCATCTTCGAATCTGCGGTCAGCGCCTTTCTGTTCCGTCGCAAACCGTCGCGAAATCCGCCGAGGATCACTATAACCAAGGGATTGCCATGATGAATCTGGGGCGCTGGGACGATGCGCGAGAGCATCTCGATCGCGCACGCAAAGCCGCTCCGAAGGCCGACCACATTGTTTATGCAATGGCAGCGCTGGACTGTTTGACTGGTGAGGCCGAGTCCTCGATGGAAAATCTGAAAATTGCCATTCAGCTGCGCACGGAGAATCGCTATCGTGCCCGCAACGATGAAGACTTTGCTTTTCTTCAAGAAGATCCCCGATTCACTGAACTTCTCTACCCTGAGCGTGAAGGCGCAGGCGGTTAGTTCCTTCCGTTTGTGGTAACGGCTACGAAAACTCGCTCAAAATCAATCCGCGTGCTCGCACTTGGCGGCGGGACGGGGCTTTCCATGCTGCTGCGGGGCCTAAAGGAATACTGCGCTCAGCTTCGCGAAGACCCCCGCTCGCGGCCTTCGATTCAAATCGATGCCGTCGTGACGGTCACTGACGATGGCGGCAGCTCAGGCCGCTTGAGGCGTGAATACTCCATTCTTCCGCCGGGCGATATTCGGAACTGCATGGTGGCTCTCTCACCGGACGAGGCCTTGCTTTCCAAGCTTTTCCAATATCGATTCCCCGGAACCCGCAGCGGCCTCGGCGGTCATAGTTTTGGTAACTTGTTTCTGGCTGCGCTCACACACATCACTGGCGATTTTCCGGAGGCGGTGCGGCTTTCGAGCAACGTCCTCGCAACCCGCGGCAGGATTTTTCCTTCCACCGCCAAAAACGTCACGCTGAAAGCTACGCTCGACAATGGTCGCACCGTCGTTGGAGAAACAAAAATTTCCCGCTCGCAGCGCCGCATTCGTTGCGTTGAACTGGTCCCTACGGTCCAACCACTACCGGAAGTGATCCGCGCGATTCACGACGCAGACCTGATTCTGGTCGGCCCCGGCTCGTTGTACACGAGCATAATCCCCAACTTGTTGGTGCGAGGCGTCGCCGGCACAATGGCCAAATCGCGCGCGAAACGCGTCTACATCGCGAATCTAATGACGCAGCCAGGCGAAACAACGGGTTATTCCCTCGCAGATCACGTGCGCGCGATTTATCAGCATGCTGGCAAGGACTTGTTTGACTCAATTGTCTTGAACACGGGAGCAGCGCCACCGTACGTTTTGCGGCGTTATCGTAAAGAGGGAGCGGTGCCCGTCGACCCATCGCTCGCCGAACTGGACGCCCTGGGTGTTCAACACGTCGCTGGCAATCTTCTGCAGCGCGGTGATGTCATAAGGCATGACCAGCACCGCTTGGCAAAATTGATCCTTGATCACTATTTTCATGAAGCTCGTTCCTATCTGTAACGAGGAAGAGATTACCCGCGTCTTGCTTCCCCGCACTCACGCTCCGTATACTGAAGCGCCAGATTTCTGGCTGGCAGATCGGCAGGCATTCGCCGGGAAGGAACCGGTCGCGCAAATCAGCTAGTGCTATCATCCAATTCCATATTCGCTTAGGAGAAACGAAATAATGGCTACCCTGTCGCTCGAACATGAACTGAATCCCTACGAAGCCGCCGAAGCGCGCTTTGAAGAGGCTGCGAAGAAACTTGGCCTCGCGCAAGACCTCTATCAGTATTTGCAGCATCCCAACAAGGAAATCACCGTTTATATCCCGGTGAAAATGGACGATGGAAGGCTGGAAGTATTTACCGGATACCGTGTGCAACACTCACTCGTGCGCGGCCCCGGGAAAGGCGGCATCCGCTACGCTCCCGACGTCACGATAGACGAAGTGCGCGCGCTGGCCTCTTGGATGACGTGGAAGTGCGCGGTCGTCGACATTCCCTTTGGTGGCGCAAAAGGCGGAATCATTTGCGACCCTGCCAAAATGTCCCAGCGTGAATTGGAAGCGCTGACCCGCCGCTACACTGCCGAGCTCTCCGACTACATTGGCCCAGAGCGGGATGTTCCGGCGCCTGACGTCAACACCAACGCGCAAATCATGGCCTGGGTTATGGACACGTACTCGATGCACATGCGCCACACAGTCACCGCCGTCGTTACTGGCAAACCTTTGGAACTCGGCGGCTCGCTGGGAAGGCCCGAAGCCACCGGCCGCGGCGTAATGATGACTTGCGACCGCGCCATCGCAAAGTTGGGGATGAAAAAAGAAAACTGCCGCGTCATTATTCAGGGTTTCGGAAACGTCGGTTCAATGGGCGCGCGATTGATGCATGAGGCCGGGTACAAGGTCATCGGCTTGGCCGATGTGCACGGAGGCCTGTATAACGAAAAAGGCTTCGATGTGCCCAAGGTCGTCGATTGGGTCTACAGCCAGCATAAGTCGCTTCCTGACTTCCCTGCCGGCGGGCAAAAACTGTCATCTTCCGACGTGCTTTTCCAGCCTTGCGACATCCTGATACCAGCAGCGATCGAGAATCAGATCACCAGCCAGAACGTCAACCGCGTCCAGACGAAGATTCTCTGCGAAGGAGCTAACGGACCGACGACCGCGCCTGCCGATGAAGTCCTCGGCAAGAAGGGCGTCTTCATTATTCCGGACATTCTAGGAAATGCGGGCGGCGTCACCGTCAGCTACTTCGAGTGGGTACAGGATCGTCAGGGCTTTTTCTGGCGCGAGCGCGAAGTGAACGAGCGCCTCCAGGATGTGATGGACCGCAGCTTCGACAATGTGGTGCGCTATGCGGAAAAGCACGGCGTCAACAACCGCATCGCCGCTTACATGCTGGCGATCGACCGCGTCGCCATCGCACTGAAGCATCGCGGCATTTACGCGTAAAATCGGCGAACCCGCTTTTTCATCGGCACGCTAGAATTCTGCGCCGTCTTCGTGTATAAGGTGCTGGCGCAGAATCGTAGGTTTGCTGATGACTTGTGACGCGATTTCCCACGGCGCCTTAAAGAGCGAAGAAGAGCATCGCCACGACATCTGCACCGTCGGCCGCTGGTTTCATCTGCGGAACTTCGTCGCTGCAACTGACGGAAACATTTCCCTTCGCCTTGATTCTCATCGCGTGCTCACTTCTCCCACCGGTGCCTCTAAGGGGATGATGTCTCCCGACGACCTGGTCGTTACCGATTTCGCGGGTAATAAACTTTCAGGTTCGCGAAATCCGTCGTCCGAACTGGCGATGCATCTGCTGATCTATCGCTTGCGGCCGGATGTGAACGCTGTTTGCCATGCCCATCCCATCACGGCGACAGGCTATGCTGCCGCGGGACTGCCGCTCGACAAAGCCCTCCTCAGCGAAGCAGTGATCGGCCTTGGTACGGTGCCGCTCGCGCAATATGGCACACCAGGCACTTCGGAACTGACCGATTCCATCGAGCCTTTCGTGCAATCGCACGACGCAATTCTCCTGGCGAATCACGGAGTGGTAACTTCCGGAGTGGATCTGCTGACCGCATTTTACCGTATGGAAACGGTCGAGCATTTCGCTCGCATCGCCCTTGTCACCGAATTGCTCCACAAACAGGTACTGCTTTCCCGCAAGGACGTCGACAAATTGCTGGTCGCGCGCGCTCGATACGGCATCGTCACCGCTGCGATGGATTGTCCTGTTACATCTGACGAGTCCGAACCAGACCGCATCCCGCTCACTCGCCGCGAATTGGAAAGTCTCGTCGAAGACGCCATCCGTAACGATCGGCTGCGTCACTAACCACCAGCACGAACCATACCGAAAAGGAAAAATGCGGGCGTCACTCGCGGGCGCCCGCTTTTTCCAGAGTTCACTGGATCACCGCAGACCGTTTCTTGCCTCGGAAATAAACCTCCTTGATGGCCCCTGCATCGGCCAGAATCGTGTTGTCCTGCGCGCGCTCCATATCTTTCCACTGAATCGAAGCTTGCGCGACAACCTTGCCATTGTGCAGGAAAGAAATCTGCGAGTCCGTCGCAAGCACACTGTATTCGCCCGGCTGCAGCGTTGTGCCGCCGATCGTGCGGTTGTCGTAGAGGTTGAACGTGGCTCTTGCCAGTACTTTACCGGCAGGTACGTTGGTGTTCTTGGGCGCCGCAATAGCCGGCAGAGCCAAGGCCAATAGCAGTATTAACGCAAATGCCTGGCACATCTTGTTGCGCGTCATTTTCGTGTTCTCCTTTTTTCTTCGAACCTTACTTCACACACTTAGACGCGGAACCTTTTCCGCCGCATCGTGCTCGACGCAAAGAAATAAAAAAAACTTTCTCGTAAGAATTGAGTGTTCGGAAATATTTTGGCGTACCGTTTTCGCACATTGTTTTTGTTCTTCATCCGAACGCGCGCACAAATACTCTCCGTAAATTCGTAGGCAAGAATGCGAAATGGCATTCGCCTGTGCGAGAGCGGACGGCTCGGATCAGATTCCGTGTCCGCCCACTAACCTCCTGTTCCAACCCGCGTTGACACTGCTCTTGCACTATTCAATAATCACTCACATGATCGGACAGCTTCGGGGCGCTCTGATCGACAAACGGCCGAATCAGGTGATCATCGACGTTGCAGGTGTTGGCTATCAAGTGCAGGTTCCCCTCTCCACCTTCGCGGGTCTTGCAGCGCTCCACGCGGAAGTGACACTGTTGATTCACACCCATCTCCGCGAGGACCAAATCGCGCTCTACGGCTTTCTTACGGCGCGGGAAAAACAGTGCTTTGAACTGCTGATCTCCGCCACCGGTGTTGGGCCGAGTCTCGCGCTAAAGATTCTCTCCGGCATGAACCTCGACGAGCTCGTGCCTGCCATTCGCAAGGGAGATATTCTCCAGTTGAGGCGAATTCCCGGCGTCGGGCAAAAAACAGCCGAGCGCATCATCCTGGAGTTGCGCGATAAGCTGGCCGTTGTCGAAATCGTCGAGACCGGCAAAGCGCCCGCTCGTTCCCAAGTGGAATCCGACGTGACTTCCGCTCTTGTGAATTTGGGATACGAATTACGCTCTGTCGAACGTACCATCGAGCAAGTTCGCGGGCAGAACGCAACGTTTGATGCTTTGCTCCGCGCAGCCTTGCAGAAATTAGGCGGAGCAGCACTCGAGAAAGGCGCACGCGCCGCCCGGACCGAGTAGATACAGGGGTTCCCGCAATTGGTAAAGAGAGGTCAGCGGAAATGAGCACCGCGAAAATGGCCGAATCAAAAAATCGCGTCGTTTCAGGGCAAGCCTTCGACGAAGATGCGCGCCTTGACGCCAGCGTGCGCCCAAAGCGCTTCGATGATTTTGTGGGCCAATCGCGTGTGAAGGAAAATTTAAAAATTGCCGTCGAAGCCGCGCGCAGCCGCGGCGAAGCGCTCGACCATGTGCTCCTTTACGGACCGCCTGGCCTCGGAAAAACGACCCTCGCGCAAATCCTCTCCAGCGAGATGCAAGTGGGCATCAAAATCAGCTCGGGTCCGTTGCTCGAACGCAAAGGCGACCTTACCGCAATCCTTACGGCTCTCGAACCGCGCGAGCTTTTTTTCCTCGATGAAATTCACCGGCTGATGCCCGCCATCGAGGAGATTCTTTATCCCGCGATGGAAGACTTCCGCATCGACTTGATCATCGGCCAGGGTACCGGCGCGCGCATTCATCCCTATCAGTTGCAGAAGTTCACGCTCGTGGGTGCGACAACGCGAGCCGGACTCATCATGGCACCCATGCGCTCCCGGTTTGGCATCGTCCATCGCCTCGACTTCTACACTGCCGCCGACCTAGTTGAAATCGTCCGCCGCTCCGCTCGCATTCTTGGCATCGCCATGGACGACGGCGGCGCCGAAGAAATCGCCCGCCGCAGCCGCGGCACTCCGCGTGTCGCGAATCGCCTGCTGCGCCGCGTCCGCGATTTCGCTGAAGTCCGCGCCGGCGGCAAAATCACCTTGAGCGTCGCCAAGGAAGCACTTGAGATGCTTGGCGTCGACGAGCACGGCCTCGACGAGGTTGACCGCAACTTGCTTCTCGCCATAATTAACAAATATGGCGGCGGCCCAGTCGGATTGAATACCCTGGCGGCCTCGCTGAGTGAAGAGGAAGACGCCATCGAGGAAATTTACGAACCGTACCTGATGCAGCTTGGCCTTATCGACCGCACCCAGCGCGGCCGCGTTGCCACCGCATTGGCTTACAAGCACTTCGGCATGGACGAGCCGCGCAAGCAGCCGCAACTTTTTTGAACTACGGAGTCGCCCTGGGATGAAAACGGTCTATGTATCACTCGGCTCAAACGTTGGTGATCGCGAACAGCAAATCGCAGCCGCAATTCAAGCTCTTGGAGCAAGAGGCATTCGGGTCGTGCGGCAATCCTCAATCTATTCGACAGAGCCCGTCGACGTCGCCACGCAATCCTGGTTTCTAAATTGCGTCCTGGAAATTGAAACCAACTTGATGCCGCGTCAACTCCTGCGAACATTCAAGGAAATTGAAAATGAACTCGGCCGTAAACATACCGTCCGCAGAGGGCCCCGCGTCATCGATCTCGATATCCTGCTTTACGGTTCGAGCGTTGTTCAGACCCCGGAGCTGGAGATTCCGCATCCCCGCATGACGCAAAGGCGCTTCGTTTTGGTTCCACTCGCGGAAATCGCTCCGGCTCTGCGCCATCCGGTTGAAAACAAGAGCGTCGAAGAACTTCTTGCGGAAACCAAAGATCGCAGCATCGTGCATCGTTGCAGGGCGGGCGCGCTTGGGGCCGTCGGAAGATAAGGCCCGGGAAATTGCCCGATTACAGAACGTCGCGTCTTTTTTCACTTTCCTGCCGCTTTCTGCGTTCTTCCTCTTCTTGTCTTTCGTAATCGGCGATCTCTTCCTCAGTCATCATGTAATCTTCCCTTGAAGCAAACATCTGGCCGTGCCTCCGATCGCCTCCCGATCGCCTGTCATGCAGCCGTCGCTCTTTGATTGCCGGCAACCGCGTATCGCGGATCGGTTGCGGAATGGCCTTCGTTTCGATCAGCAAGTCGCTCACTTTTTGCAGGAAATCGTGGAGGTGAAAAGGCTTGCCCACGAAGGGGAGTCCTTCGCGCTCAAGCACCGGTTGCGCCCACCGCGTCGCCAAAGTTGGCACAAGAAACAACACGCGAAGCAGCCTCTGCTCCTGCTCGGGATCTGCCTCCGCCTGCGCCAGAGTCTTCAGGGTGTTGAACAGTGGGCCAGTCAGGTCCGCCAGCGCCACATTGACCACTACCAGCGCCCATCGGCCGCGCGCCAGCTCGCGCATTGCCTCGCTCGGTATCGGCACCACGCTCACGCGCCAGCCCTCCGAATCGAACACATGCTGCAATGCGTGTTGTGTGGCCGAATCGTCGTCGATGACCAAGATATTTACATCGCTCGCGTCGCGCACCATCCTCCAAGTATGCCAGCCGCCAAAGCATCCAGGCACCTGTCCTTCGGTTCAGTTTCGACAGCAGCGTTTCCGTCCTTACAAGACGAAAGAATAGCGAAAATTATTCTTGACATGGCGAACAAAAAGCGAAATACTTCAAGCATTCCTCTTGGCGAGGTGATTGCGGTACTGATGGCTACTTTTCCCACGATCCGAACCGCTTCGGCGCCCCTAAAGCGCCCTATGCACCGTTCGGTCGAATCCAGCCTCACTCTTTTTCCCGCCGCCGCTCCCAACGGTTCGAGTGAGCTACGTAGCGCTTCTCCGCCCCCTCCGGCCGACTCCCGGAGTTTGAAGCCTGCGAACGAACTGGTAGGTATCGCGCGCCTCGCCGCATCTTCCCATTTGACTGACGCAAAGCGTGGCACCGAATACTTCGTGCTGCCCGTGCGCTCGATCCTGAACCGCTGTGATTCGCCGCGGGTTCCCTTCGGCTGGACGATAAATCCTTATAGAGGCTGCGAATTTGGCTGCAAATATTGCTACGCCCGCTACACCCACGAATACATGGAACTCGATAGCGGCGATTTCGAACGAAAAATCTACGTAAAGGGAAACGCCGGCCCGCTCGTCGAGCGCGACCTGCGCGACAAGAAAATCTGGGGCGAGCACATTGCCATCGGCACCGCCACCGATCCGTATCAGCCCGCCGAACAGGAATATCAGGTCACACAGGCCATCCTGAAGCAGATGGCTGAGCGCGACGGCCTGAGCGTTTCTATCACTACGAAGTCGAATCGCATCATCCGCGACATTGAAATCCTGAAACAGATTGCCTCTCGCTCCTCGCTCAGCATCAATCTGTCGGTTACCACATTGAACACCCGTCTCGCGCGCCTGCTGGAACCGCGCGCTCCTCGCCCAGATCTCCGGCTCGCCGCCGTGCGCCGCCTGCGCGACGCGGGAATCGACACCGGAGTCTTGGCGATGCCTATCGTTCCCGGAATTACCGATGACGAAGAAGCACTCGATACTCTCGCAGGCGCCGCGCGCGACGCAGGCACGCTTTGGTTTGCCGGACGCGTGCTCTTTCTAATGCCCTCCGCGTTGAAACAGTTCATTCCCTTTGTGCAGGCGAAATTCCCGAAACTCGCGCAGCGCTACAAGGAATGGTATGTGAATCACGGAAATGCGCCCGAAGGGTATCGTCGCGAAATTGCGGAACGCGTGGAACGCCTCCGCAAAAAATATGGCTTCGACAAGCGTCCCGACCGCAGCGGCTCGAATGAACACGCATGGCGCTCGCCACAAATGACTCTCGCGCTAGGCACTCAAGCGCACAGCTGTACAACAAATCCCAATTTCCCCGGTCTTCCACAGATTGGAAAAGTTCTCAGGGCAGGATGATGCGCGGCGCCTCGCGTTCAACCGTGGCAGGCACCGCGGGAAATTGTGCATAAAGAAAATCCACAAACGCCCGGGACTTTGGCCGTCCGTTTGTTTCTCTTACTCCTACGCGCAGAAAGAAAACCAGCAACCGGAAAATCTCTGAATCCTTGATCGTCGCGAATCCGCTTTGCTGTACCCGCTGCTTCTTGAACTCCAGCAACGCTTGCCCCACATGCGCATACAACGCACGTGTCAGTGGCTCATCCGGCGGCCGCTCGAAATAAATTCCCGATTCCAGCGTGCGATAGCTTTCCGCCAGCGTCCTGAGGGCCGTCAGAATCTCCGGATCGCGAACTCCGCCGTTCTGTTGTGCAAATCCGAGGATCGCCAGTCCGATTGCCGAAACCGCTTCCGGATGCCGCCGCAGAATTTCCGGCGAGAATTCCAGGTCGGGAAACGGGATCGCCTCCGGCTCGATCGGCTTGCAGTGCTCGATTTCATAGCGCCGAGCTGAAATCAAATGCATGCAATCTCGCGGACAGTCAATCGTCACCTCGCGGTGCGTGCCGCAGCAAATCGCGCAGATTCGCTCGCCTCTTGCCGGGCAGAACCGCTTTGGCGGTCGCTTCTCGCAGATCGGACAGCTCAAACGTCCCTCCCGCCGAAAAAGCAATCGTTCAGCGTAAGGGATTCACCATGAGCAGGCAAGCGGAAGGATTGCTTGGGGCGGGTTGAGCGCAGAGCACCAGAACTACGGCGTCGCGCTCACAGCTTTTCTTTCCAGAATGTCAATTGCGTCGAAGATCGTCTCAATCACTCTCTCATCGCCGATTCCCGAGTTGATCATCATGTGATAAAGCTCGCGCGTCGGCCAATCTCCGCCAAAGTAGCGCTTGATAAATGCGGACCGCTCGTGATCGATCGTGCGAATCAGCTCTGCGGCTTCCTTCTCACTTTTGCCAATCGTCAGGAGACGCTTCATTTTTTCCGCCTCCGACGCATAGACAAAAACGTGAAAAACGTCGCTCCGGTTGCGCAGGATGTACGGCGATCCGCGCCCGACAATTACACAATCGCCTTTCGAAGCCACACCCTCGATCACACGATGCAGCAGCGCCACCATGCTGTCCGTGTCAAAACCGGGTGCGTCGGCCATGGGTAGACTGCGTTCATAGCTGCCCCGTGCGAAAACTTTGAAAAGCCGGTGCAGCAGCGGGTCGCAGCGTTCATCGCACCGTGCCGCGGCGTGCGGATCAACATTCGCGCGGCGCGCAATCTCCCCGCTCAGATTCGTGTCCCAGAGCTTCCATCCCCGCCGCGCAGCCAAGAGTTCGGCAATCTTCGCCCCCCCGCTGCCAAACTCCCGTTCCACGGTGATGATTCGGATGGCCATCGCTGTATACCGATACTTGTTAACAAGATGAACGCTTACAACCCCGCGTTACGCTCTACTCCAGCGACTTGGGATCCGAATGATTTTTCGGTGAATGCCGTTGCAAGGTGTCGACCAGCAGTCTCGCAGCCGACGGCACACCCACCGCGCCTTTCAGCACGATATCCCTAGCGTCTATTTTGCGCCCGTAAACCGCCTGATTCGCGCCGTTGTCTGGACGCAGGGTTGAACCATTCAGTGATACGCCCGCAAACAATCCCCGCGAGCGCGAATAAGTCAAAATTTCCGCGCGCATCGTCGCATCGGTATCCGCCGCCGCGTCGCGTCCCTTTGGACCCGCCGCCGCGGACGCATCCGCACCCAGTTTCACCTTGCTACTCAAAATCGAATTCGCGCCCCGCGCATTCACCACCAATAGCACAAAGTCCGTTGCCTGGCCTCCAAGCTGGAATCCGATGCCTGCACCTTCCAGAGCCATCATCGTCGGCGCGCCCCATGGACCCTGGAAATGCTCTCCGCTGCGGCACGTCATCACACCCCGGCCATAGCTTCCGCTGATTCCGAACGCCACTTTCAGCATCGAAGGAACGACGATCACGCACTCCGCCTTATCCAGCAGATCTTGTGGAATATCGTCGGGAATGTTGAGGATGTCTTTAATCACTTGTCCGGCATTTTGCAGCCTCTGATCCTGCTTGGTTCCCTTGTCTGCCCCATAGGCTCGCGAGCCAAGAAGCATCGGCAAACCAGCCAGAACCACACCAAGAAGCAACGTGAGCATTTTTCGCATTGTTAAAGGCCTCCTCGACCGGCAAACATCTTAGTAAATCCGTTGATTCTTCACAAGGACGCTGGGCACGCCCTTTCGAATGGGCCAACTCATACTCGCATCCCAGATGAGCCGCTCACAAATAGCATATAATCGCGCGTGGCATTTCATCGTCCACGTTTTTTCGAAATGGAGTTTTCGTGTATCGGAAAGCGATTCGCATCGCGACGTTCACCACATTTGCTACTTTGGCGATTTCTTTTCCAGCAGCCGCGCAAAAATCCAAAAAGAAATCATCGCGCGCAACATCCGGCGTCGCTCAATTCCAGCGCGACGTTGACGCAACGCTGACCGATCCACCCGCGCAGAAAGCCTTCATCGGCATGTTGATCGTTGATGCCACGACGAAGCAACCGGTCTACGAATTGAACGCCGACCGCTACTTCACTCCCGCTTCAAACACCAAACTGTTCACCACCACTCTCGCCATGAGCACTCTCGGCCCCGATTATCATTTCCGTACGACAATCGAGACTCACGGCACGCTTGACTCTTCCGGCCGTCTGCGTGGAAACCTCGCGCTCGTTGGACACGGCGACCCTGATTTTTCCAACCGCCGCATCCCCTATGACGTTGGCAATCCCATCGACGGCGCCTCCGATAAGCCGCTCGCTGAACTCGCCGACGCCGTCGTCGCCAAAGGCGTGAAAGAAATCGACGGCGATATCGTCGGCGACGACTCCTACTTCCCTTACGAGCCCTATCCGGACGGCTGGGCCATCGGAGATTTGCCGGAAGATTACGGCGCCGCCGTCAGCGCGATTTGCTTTGACGATAACGGCCTCGACATAAAAATCACGCCCGGCGATCACGTCGGCGCTGCCGCAGGAGTTACCGTCGAACCTTGGCCCGGCTATGACGTTTACGATTTCGCAGTCACGACTGGCGCTGCCGATTCGGCTCCCGACTTCCACACAGTCATGGAGCCCGGCCCAAAGAAATTCCTTATCCGCGGCTCGGTCCCTTTCGGCCACGCAACTCTTGATCTCGGCGCCGCGATGCCCGATCCCGCTCTGTACACGGCCGGAGTATTGAAGCAGATGCTTATGGCGCGCGGCATTCGCGTCACCGGAGGCGCCCGTGCTCAGCACGCGCCGCCCCCTCCTGAAAATCCGCCTCCTGACGGATCATCAACAGTCGCAACTGGAACGCCATCGCCATCCGCACCGCTCGTACTCGCCGAACACGATTCGCCTCCGCTGATCGAAATCGTTCGCGTGTTGAACAAAGTCAGTCAGAATCTCCACGCCGAAATTCTCCTGCGCACTGTGGCCAAAGAAAAAACAGGCATGGGCTCCCTCACAGGAGGCCTGAAAATCGAGCAGCAGTTCCTCACCTCCATCGGCGTGCCGCTCGGCGACGTTCTCATTGACGACGGCTCCGGCCTCTCGCGCGAAAACCTCGTCACGCCTCGCGCTGTCGTCAGTCTGCTCGAATACGTCCGCCAGCAACCCTGGGGCGGCGCTTTTGTCACTACTCTTCCCATCGCCGGCCTCGACGGAACTCTCGAACACCGCATGAACGGCACGCCCGCGGAAGGTCGCATTCAGGCGAAAACCGGCTCCATCGCGCGGGTGCAAGCCATCTCCGGCTTCGCCACTACCATTCATGGCGAGCATCTGATTTTCTCCATGTTCGACAACCACAATGGCGGCCCTGGCCGCGACGCGGAAAAAATTCTCGATGCCATCGCCGTCGCCATGGTGCAGGACCTCGGCGCGCCAGCGGAAAAAACTCCCAGGAAGAAAAAACGCCGGTGATCGCAGCAACGCCTCGGGCCAGCATCATCACCGTTTTTGGCAGCTCACGCCCCAGCGAAGGCGATGCTCATTACGCTCTCGCGCGCACGCTTGGCTCCGAACTTGCCTCTCGCGGCTTCATTGTTTGCAGCGGCGGCTACGGCGGCGTGATGGAAGCCGTTTCGCGCGGTGCCAAGGAGGTTGGCGGCCATACGATTGGAATCACCGCGGAGTTTTTCACTTCGTGCGCGAACGCTTGGGTCGACGAAGTGATTTCCGTGAAAACCTGGCAGGAACGCCTCTTCGCTCTCGTTGGACGCGGCTCAGGTTACGTCGCGTGCCCCGGCGGCACTGGCACGCTGGTCGAACTCGCCGTCGTCTGGGAAATGCTCAACAAGCGCGTCATGCCAGCAAAACCCTTCGCCATCATCGGACACTTCTGGCAGCCCATCATCGAACGTGTGCGCGAAGTCGAAACCGGCAACAAAGCCTCGTGGGGCGAAGCCACCGAGCGTTTGATTTACTTTGCCGACACGCCCACGAATGCCGCCGAATATCTCGCTTCAAAGCTCCAAGCGGGCAGCGCGCGTTCCTGAACTCACCGTTTCTCCATTTGCGCGAGCAAGTTTCGGCTCCGCGCCTTCATTGCAGCCGTGCCGCTTCGTACAGATTCCCGCAAAACCTCCATCACCATCGGACGAATACTTTCGTCGCTTTCCGCGAGTTCCGCCAGTCCCTGCAGCGCGAACGTCCTTACAATCGAGCTGCGATCTTTCAGATATTCCTGCAGGATCGTCACCACGCGTTGCCGTTCTCTCGCATTCAGTTCGAGCCGCGGAACCACAGCCGCCAAGTGCCAGCGCACTTCCTGCTGCTCGACTTCGGCCATTAATCCGAGCAATTCAATCTTGTACCGCTGAAGCAGCTCGCGTTTCGTCCGCGTCACTTTTTCGACCGCATCCGCCGCGCGCATCCGCACCAGCGGATCTTCGGACCACAATCCTTTGAAGAGCGCCGCAAACAATCGTGGGTTCTTCAACACTGACTCGGCAATTTCATCGCTGCGCCCGATGCTGCGCCGGTCGCCTCCTTTAAGCTGCGTCAGTAGATTTTTCGTCATGGGAATCGCGATGATAGCGCAGTGCCACTCAATCCAACAGTCGCGTTTCCGAGTTTCGAGTTTCGAGTTTCGCTTTTCGATTTTCGATTTTCGGTCGTCGATAACTTGACACCACGCCCTCGTTCCCGCATTTTGAGTCGGTGAGCCGCACCGCTGAAGAACTTCTCGAATTTGGACGCCTCCGCGAAATCGTTGCGCGCAACTGCACTTGCGCGCCCGGCCGCCGCGCTGTGGAACAACTCACGTTGTGCGCCGACGCCGATGCCCTGCACGTCGAATTCGCCTTCATCCGCGAAGCCGTCGCTTATCTTCGCTCCGGCGCAGAACTAGGCTTTGGCTCGCTAGCCGATCCCACTGATTGGCTCGCGCGCCTCGCGCTGCCCGCATCTTCTCTCACCGCCGCCGAAATTCTCGACGCCGCTTCGCTGATGGACACCTCCGCCAGCCTCAAGCAAACTCTCCGCGCTGACGCTGCAAAGTATCCGCGCCTCGCGGAACGCGCCGCTTCCATCGTCGATTTTCGTCATCTCGCCTCGCAAATCCATCGCGCCATTCTGCCCAATGGCGAAATCAGCGACGACGCTTCTCCCGCGCTCAAGCGCGTTCGCGCCAGCATGGGGCAGGCGCGCGAAAAAATTCAGCAATCGCTCGAAAAGATTCTCCGCTCGCGCGAAGACGCCTCCCACGAAGACTACGTCACTCTGCGCAATGACCGCTTCGTGATTCCCGTGCGTTCTGCCGACCGACGCGCCATTCCCGGAGTCGTTCACGGCGCCAGCGCCACCGGCCAAACGCTTTTCGTCGAGCCGCTCGAAACCATCGAACTCAACAATCGCCTCGTGCAGCTCGCCGAAGACGAATCCGCCGAAGTCGCGCGCATCCTCGCCGAATTCACCGACCTTCTTCGAGCCGACCGCGGCCCTCTCGAATTTGCCGCCACGGCCATCGCCGAACTCGATTCCGTTTTCGCCCGCGCGCGTTACGCTCGCGAATTCGACGCCGCCATTCCGGAATTCTCTTCCGGCAATCATCTGCGTCTCATCGCCGCGCGCAATCCGGTACTCGAAGACAATCTCCGCCGCAAATCGCGCCCCGTCGTTCCCATGTCTCTCGAACTCGGCGGCGACGAAACCATCATGGTCATCAGCGGCCCGAATACTGGCGGCAAAACCGTCGCTCTCAAAACCACGGGTCTTGCCGCTCTTTCCGGCCAATCCGGCATTCCCGTCGCAGCCGAAAGCGCCGAGCTTCCGCTTTTCGATTCCGTGCTCGCCGACATTGGCGATGAACAATCCATCGCCGCCGATCTCTCCACTTTTTCCGCGCACATTCTTAATCTCAAATCCATGCTCGAACGCGCCACCGCTCGCACTCTCGTTCTCGTCGACGAAATGGGCACTGGCACCGCGCCCGAAGAGGGCGCCGCGCTCGCCGTCGCGCTTCTCGAAGAATTTCGCGCGCGCCGCTGCCTCACTCTGGCCACCACGCATCACGACCGCCTCAAGTCCTACGCCTCCACCACGCCTGGCATCGTCAACGCCGCCGTCGAATTCGACGAAGAAAATCTGCGCCCCACCTATCGCCTTCTCACCGGCGTTCCCGGAGTTTCCAGCGGTATCGAAATCGCCCGCCGTCTCGGCCTTCCCGCTCGCACCATCGAGCAGGCCCGCGCCGGACTTTCGCCCGAAACTCGCGAAGCCCGCGCTCTCATCGCCTATCTTCATCGCAGTCGCGACGAAATCAATCAGCTTCAGCGCCAGGCGAAGGACGAATTGCGGCAGCTTGAAGCCGAGCGCCTCGCTCTGCAAACCGAATGGGTCGAGCGCCAGCGCGCGCGGATCACTGAACTCGAAAAGCAATTCGCCGCCGCAACCAAGCGCCTCGAAAACGAGGTCGAGCGCCTCACCGCCGAAATCAAAGATCGCAAATCGCGCGCGCAAGCCGAAAAGCTCTCCGCTCGCCGCATGGCCCGCATCGAATCCGACACAAGGGCCGATGCCGACGCCGCCGTCCTCGAAACACTTTCTGCTTCGCAATCCGATCTCGGCACGCTCATCGAAGTTCCCAAGCCCGTCCCGCCCGAAGAGCTCGCCGAAGGCATGCGCATTCGCGTCCGGGGGATGAAAGACCCCGTGGTCCTTCGCCGCCACGATTTCAATTCCGCCGAGATTCAAGCTGGCCCCATGCGCATGAAAATCCCTCTCGCCGATGTTCTCGGCATCGAATCTGCTCCTGCGCCTCGCGCCGCCGTAACCGCCGCGCAGCGCCGCGTTACCGTCACGTCCACTCCCGCCGACGAGCCTTCCGCCAGCGAAATCAACGTCATCGGCAACACCGTCGAAGAAGCCTCGCGCCGCATCGACAAGTTCCTCGACGCCGCTGCGCTCGAAGGCCTTCCGCACATCCGCGTCATTCATGGACACGGCACCGGAGCGCTTCGCCGTGGCCTCGCCGAATTTCTCACCGCGCATCCGCTCGTCGCGAAAATCTACGCCGAAGCCGAAGACCGCGGCGGCACCGCCATCACCATCGTCGACTTGAAGGACTAAGCATAAAAGCAATGCTGCGCACGGACACAACGCCTACTCATCACCTCGAAACCGACCGCCTCTGGCTCTGCGAATGGTCGCCTGCCGACCTAGAAAAATCCCGCCCGATTTTTACCGATCCCGACGTGATGCGGTATATTAGCGGCGGCAGCCCGCGATCCGACGCTCAGATTCGCGAGTTCATCGCGCGCCAGCAAAATCATTTCCGCTCGCACGGCTTCTGCCTTTGGAAATTGCTGCTCAAGCCGCAAGCGCGCCTCATTGGCTTCTGTGGTTTGCAGCCGCTCGAACTTGACGGCGCGTCCGAAGTCGAAATCGGCTGGCGCCTCATGAAACATCAATGGGGCCGCGGCCTCGCCACCGAAGCGGCACGCGTTGCGTTGCAGCGCGCGGTCGAACACGCGCATCTCGCGCGTGTGATCGCCATCGCGATGCCTGAGAATCACGCATCGCTTCGCGTCATGGAGAAACTCGGCATGAACTTCGAACGCGCAACTCAAAAAGACGGCTTCCCCGTCGTTGTCTATTCTTATTGTCCTGGTGAAGATGCACGATGAAATCGGAGATTCGGCTCGCCCGCAATTGGCCGATGAGCAAAGTAAGGCAGTGTCTTGACCATAAGCGAAAGTCCGAACTAGCGCGATTTATTCGCGAACGTTACGTCGAACGTTTCTTCCAGCCTCTTCAAAATCTGTCGCGATTGCCAGGAAATCAACAGGGCTACGGATTCGCGATAATGGCCCTCTGCTGCTTGCTCATAGAGACTTTGGAGTCTTATCGTTTAGGATTGCCGAGTACAAACTATCGGGAGTTGAAGAACCTGCGACAAATCCCGGTGATTCCCACACGGTATCGCATTCCAGACAAAAAACATTGGCCTCGGAAGGGCGGGGAGGTCTTCAATGGTTTCTTTGTTCATTATGCGGAGTTTTTTCAAGGCTTGAATGGATATGAGTTCTGTGATGGGGTGAGGAACGGCCTTCTTCATCAAGCGCAAACGAGAAATGGTTGGAGCATTAGCGTCAGAGGTGTCAGCTTGTTCAGCACTCGAACAAAACGGATCAACAGGAACGTCTTTTCGCGCAATCTGCGAGAATGCTTTGAGCAGTATCTGGTGGAACTCGAAGGTGCCAGCTGGACCGATCAAGTATGGAGAAACGCGGAGCGAAAGATATGGTGGCTGCTGAAACTGAGCCAAGCCGGATATAAGAAATCCTAGCAGGAGTGTGTTTTTCGAGTTTCGATCTTTACTATGGCTGAAGCCGGATCATTCGCCGAACGCGTCAAGCAGCAGGCGGACATTGTCCGCGTCATCGGCGATTATGTCCGCCTGAAAAAAGCCGGCCAGAATTTCTCCGGGCTTTGCCCCTTCCATCAGGAAAAAACTCCGTCTTTTTCCGTCCACGCGACCAAGCAGTTCTATCACTGCTTCGGCTGCGGCAAGAGCGGCGACGTTTTCAAATTCGTGATGGAAATGGAAAAATCCACCTTTCCTGAAGCCGTACGCACCGTCGCTACAAAATGCGGCATCGCCATTCCCAAGCCCCGCGAACGCTCTCCCGAGGAACGTCGTGAAAATCAGCAGCGCAGCACTCTCGTCGAAGTCCATCGTGAAGCCGCCGCATTTTTCTCCCGCGCTCTCGCGAACTCACCCGAAGGAAAGGTCGCGCAAGCCTATCTCGAAGACCGCGGCCTCGATGCGCAAACCATCGCCCGCTTCGGCCTCGGATACGCTCCTTCCTCCGGCGACGCGCTTCTGCGCCATCTCAAAACCAAATATCCCGAAAAGCTTCTCGACTCTGCTGGCCTCTTTTCGCGCAACGAGACTGGCCGCCTCTTCGACCGTTTTCGTCGCCGCATCATTTTTCCCATCTCCAACGAGTCGGGCAAAGTCATCGCCTTCGGCGGCCGCGCCTTGGGCGACGAAAATCCCAAATACCTCAACTCCCCTGAGACGCCCATCTACACAAAAAGCAGCGTCCTCTACCATCTCGACCGTGCCAAGGAAGCCATTCGCAAAAACGATTTCGTCATTCTCGTCGAAGGCTACATGGACACCATCGCCGTCGCGCGCGCCGGAATTCTGAACGTCGTCGCCAGTTGCGGCACCAGCCTCGCGGAGGGCCAAATCAAACTCCTCGGCCGTTTTTCCCGCCGCGTCGTCGTCAACTATGATCCTGACGCCGCTGGCCAAGCCGCCACCGAACGCTCGCTTACTCTTCTCCTCGAAAAGGAATTCGACGTGCGCGTCCTCGCGCTTCCCGCCGGAGCCGATCCCGACAAATATATAAAGGAGCAGGGCGCCGAGAATTATTCCAAGCGCCTGCGCGAAGCCCCTTCCTATTTCGAATATCTCATCGCGCGCGCCCGCGCCATGCCGCGCACTTCGCCCGAAGAAAAACTCGCCGCGCTAAATTTCCTGATGCCTTACGCGCAGCGAGTCCCCAGCAGCCTCATGCGCTCTGAAATCGCTTCGAAAATCGCCTCCGAACTTCGCGTCGAAGAGCCCGTCTTGCGCGAAGCCCTGCGCCGCGCCGTCTCCGAGCGCCGCAGCGAAGTGAAAACCAAGCCCGAACTCGTCCGCCCCGCCGTCCGCCCCGTCGAACGTCGCCTCATGCAAATGCTCGTCGAGGCCGAAGGCTTCCGCCAGCAGCTCGCCTCCCGCATCATCGAAACCGCCTGCCACAAAGGCCTCGAAACCGAACGCATCTTCGACGCGCTCACCGAAGCCGTACGCGCCGGTGGCCAGCCCGACCCTGCCGCGCTCGCCGAATCGCTCCCCGAACGCGACCGCCAGCTTCTTTTCGAAGTCCTTTTCAAGCCCGCGCCCGAACCAAGCTGGGAAGAAGCCGAATCCTGCCTCATCGAGCTCGAATGCGGCAAAATGGAAGAAAAGCTCACCGAACTCGGCCGCCGCATCGCCGCCCTTCAGCCCGGCGAAAAGGGCCTGGACCTTCAGAGCCAGTTCATGCATCTAAAGAAGGAGTTGGCGCGATTGAAGGGCCATTAGCCACTCCCCGACAAAGCAAACTTAAATTAAGAGGGCTTGAACCGCCGCAAAGCCGGCGCCCTTCGCCCGGCAACATCGCAATTGACCTTTTGTCGCCTTCAAAGTTATGCTTGTAGGGTTTGGGACGAAACGGACGGCCCGCTTCTTGCATCTGATAGTGTGAGGGCGAGTTGCGCGGTGGGTTTGGACAGTCGGGCGCGGGAGCGGAAACACTAGTTCGTCTTCGTTGTGCGAAGCCATCGGTCTTATCCGACATAATTGCTAGGCATCTCGTCGCTCGCGGTCTCGTCTCCGCTGGAGCGCCGGTTTCTAATTGAATTTTCGTGCGGCAGATTGCCGCTCTGAGGAGTCTTGAACGTGCCATTGGCGATCGAGGAAAAATATGATCAGGTGCGTCAGCTCATCAATATGGGCAAGGAGCGCGGCTACCTTCTCTATGATGAGGTGAACGATATCCTTCCGGCGGAGGTCCATTCCTCCGAGGAAATCGACGACCTTCTCTCTACGTTCGAGCGCTACGGTATCGATGTGTACGAAGACCTGTCGAGCGCCAAAGCAGCTATGGCCGCCGGCGAAGCGGGAGAAGGCGCCGCCGAGCCTGCAAAGGAAGAGGCTTCCTCTTCCTCCTCCTCCGAAGAAGTCGATCTCGACCTGACTCCCGGCGCCCTCGAAAAAACCAACGATCCCGTTCGCATGTACCTGCGCGAAATGGGAACCGTCCCTCTGCTCACTCGCGAAGGCGAAGTCGCCATCGCCAAGCGCATCGAGCGCGGCCAGAACCTCGTCCTGAAAACCATCACGCGTTCTCCCGTCGTCCTGAAGGAAATTCTGGCCATTGGCGACGACCTTCGCACCGGCGCACGCTCCATTAAGGAAATCGTTCAGTTCGACGACGAAGAGCTGACCGAAGAGAAAATCGCCAACAAGACCAAGCAGACGCTCAAGCAAATTGACCGCGTCGCGAAACTCTATCTCGCCGCTCTAAAGCAGGCGCAAAAACTCGAGCGCGTTCCGAAGTCTAAGAAGCGCCCCTATTTGCACGCGCGCTATACCCTTTCGCGCACTCGCATCGAAATGTCCAATCGCGTTCGCGAAATTGATTTCAATCCCTTCGAACGCAAGCGCCTCATCGACAAAATTCGCCAGACCGTCGAGCGCGTTCACACTCTCGAACGCGAAACCACCAAGCTCGAGCGCCGCGTCGACGCTTCCAAAGGCGACGTTCTCGCTGAAGCCCGCCGTGACCTCAAAGACCGCCGCACCGAGCTGCGCGAAATCGAAGTCTCCAGCGAAGTCAGCCCGCAGGAACTCAAGCGCACTCTGCAAATTATCGTTCGCGGAGAAATCGAGGCCGAGCACGCCAAGAAGGAATTGATCGAAGCGAACCTGCGCCTCGTCGTTTCCATCGCGAAGAAATACACCAACCGCGGCCTTCAATTCCTCGATCTGATTCAGGAAGGAAACATCGGCTTGATGAAGGCCGTCGACAAATTCGAATGGCGCCGTGGCTACAAATTCTCCACCTACGCGACTTGGTGGATTCGCCAGGCCATCACGCGCGCCATTGCTGACCAGGCTCGCACCATTCGTATTCCTGTGCACATGATCGAAACCATCAACAAACTCGTGCGCACCAGCCGCCAGCTCGTCCAGGAACTTGGCCGAGAACCCACTTCCGAAGAAATTGCCAAGCGGATGGACATTCCTGTCTCGAAAGTTCGTAAAATTTTGAAAATCGCGCAGGAGCCCATTTCCCTCGAAACTCCCATCGGCGAAGAGGAAGATTCGCATCTTGGAGATTTCATCGAAGACAAGGCCGTCGTCTCTCCGTCCGACGCCGTCATCAATTTGAGTTTGAAAGAACAGACTTCTTCCGTGCTGAAGACTCTTACCCCGCGCGAAGAAAAAGTCATCAAGATGCGTTTCGGCCTCGACGACGGCAGCGAGCATACCCTCGAAGAAGTCGGCCAGTCTTTCGCCGTCACGCGCGAGCGCATCCGCCAGATCGAAGCCAAAGCTCTGCGCAAGCTGCGCCATCCTTCGCGTTCGCGCAAGCTCCGCGCCTTCCTCGAAGGCGCCAACGAATTCTGAAGAGAATTGTGCCGCAAGGCGGTCCCGTCTCGCTGGGCCTTACGTCGAAAAAATATGGCCGTTGATCCACTTCAGTATTTTCTCGAATCGAAAATCACCGCTTGAGATCGAGCGCATCACGAATTCGTAAGCAGGCATGGGATCGACATCCAGATCGAAACCATTCAGCAGAAGAAAAGTGTGCGCGGCTGCAAACGCAATGCGCTTATTGCCGTCGATGAACGGGTGATTGTTCGCGAGAGATTCCATCAGCGCGGCCGCTTCTTCAGCCACGCTGCTGTAGTAACCGGTCTGCGGACGAAATATTGCCGATTCCAGCAGGTCGGTGTCGCGAATCCCAGTGACCCCGCCATATTCCTCGATTAGCTGCTTATGAACCGCCAGAACTTCGGCGATGGTCAGATAGATACGCTCGGGCACACGCCTTACTTCGCCAACTTCTTATAAAGTTCGCGAAATTTCTCATTCGAACGGCGATAAGCGTCCATGACTTCCGGCCGGATAAGATGTTGCGATGGCACAACGTTGTGGACGTAATGTTCGATGGCCTTCTCTAAGACGTGCCGCTGCGACTGGCCGTTTTCTTTGGCCACGGTCACCAGTTCTTTGTAAAGCTTGGCGTCGATCGCCGGCCCAATCTTTACAGTTTCCTTTGCCATTGAGTTGGAACTCCTTACAAATCATTGTAACGAGTTGTTCTTGAGATAGCAAGATAAATCTAGATTAATCTAGATAGCAAGCGGCTCAGAACCGTTTCGCTCTTAAGCCTAGGGAGCGCCTGGGTTTGCAACTTCAAAGAACGACGCGCACGCGGCCACATTGCGTTTCGAGTTTTGCGGGTCGTAGAAAACCGGCACAGTCATCTCCGGAAAGAACGAGCGCGTGAGGTCGTTTCCCGAGCCGGAAATCGAGCGGCTCTCAGTATCAGTGAACTCATACGTAATGAGCGACGCATTCTTCACATTCTTCTGTTCCGTAACCCTTCCCATAGCGACCGCGCCGTTTTCCATCAGGTTTTTGTCGCGAACCATTCCCCGCCGCACGAACAGCGGCAAGCACGCGACCAGAATCATTAAACTGACCATCAGAATCTCAGGCCCCCGGGAACTCGGTACGATCGCCGCGCGCTGCCAGATACCGTAGAAACTCCAGACCAGGAAACCCTCCATCCCCAGCGCGAACGCCAGCAGCAGCATCAGCAATCTCTTTCCCCGCCGGCTCAACTGCACGGGCCTCGGCGGCGGCAACGAAATCAGAAATTCGTACTGCTCGGATTTTTCATTCGCGGCACTCGCTTCCGCGGCATTGGCAACAGACGCTGCGTTAATCTCGCTCGACGCGCCCGCTGCTGCAGGCAAGCGCAACTTGTTCAAGCCATGCCGCACTCCCGCATAAACGAATCCCAGTAGAAGAGTCGGCAGCGTTGCGAACAGAATCGCGCCCGGCCAATCGTGCATTTTCAGTCCAACGCCAAAAATTCCGATGCCGTCGAAAAGCACAATCAGCGATGGCAACAGCCACGCGAAGCGCCTCAGGCGTCGCATCGCTCCGTCGCGGTTCCATCCGCATTTGGTGCAGTATGGCGTGCTCATCGCAAACTGCGCCGTCGCGCCGCACTCCGGACACTTCACTTGTGGCATTCGGAAATTGTATCGCGGATATTCGCGCTTGTTCCGTCACGCAATACTAAAATATCCCCATGGCAGGATTGTTGGGCCTCGAAAAATTCACCGTGGAACTACCCACGCCGCAAGGCTGGGTCCGCCCGGTAAACGAAGTTTCCTTTGAACTAGACGAAGGCGAAGCACTGGGACTCGTTGGCGAATCGGGCTGTGGCAAAACGATGCTCTCGCTGGGGCTGATGGGACTCGAGCCGCATGGTGCGCGCCGCAACGGACGAGCCTGGCTCGAAATCTCGCGCAACGGAACCTCCGCTCGCGCAAACCTCGCCGCGATGCAAGGCGAAGGGATGCGCAAGCTGCGCGGTCGCGAAGTCGCGATGATTTTTCAGGAGCCCATGACCGCGCTTGATCCGGTGATGCGCATCGGCGCGCAAATCGAAGAAGCGATTCGTGTGCACGAGCCGAAGTTAACGCGCACGGAAATCTGCAAGCGCGCAATCGAATCGCTGGAGCTTGCTGCGGTGCCGCAGCCCGATGTCCGCGCCAAACAATTCCCACATCAACTCTCCGGCGGCTTGCGTCAGCGCGCAATGATTGCCATGGCGCTTTCGATGCGTCCTCGGTTGCTCATCGCCGACGAACCCACAACGGCTCTCGACGTCACCGTTCAAAAACAAATTATTGAATTGCTGGCGCGGCTCTGCAAGGAACTGCGCCTTGCGCTGATTTTTATCACCCACGATTTGGGCGTAGTTGCACAGATTGCCCAACGCGTCGCGGTGATGTACGCAGGGCGCGTCGTGGAGATTGGGCCAACGGCGCAAGTACTTGCGCATCCGCGCCATCCGTACACGGCGGGACTCCTGCGTGCAGCGCCGCGCCTCGAAGGAAAAAAATTCGCGCCGATTCCGGGAGCCGTTCCAAAACTTGACGATCTGCCGTCCGGATGCGCATTTGCTCCGCGCTGCGAATTTCACCGCAGCGAGTGCGACGCAGCCATGCCGGACTTGCGCGAGGCTTCGCCGGAACATTCCGCCCGTTGTATCCTCGTCCCATGAACCCTTCGCCGGAACACGCCCACAAACAAAGTGAACAGGAAAAACAACAGATGGCCCTCGTGCGCGACCGTTTTACGCGCACGGCAACCGCTTTCGCCGATTACGTTTTGAAAGAGCGCGTCTTCGAAACCGAACGCTTGCTGCGGCTCGTTGCTCCGAACAGCTCCGAACGGGCTCTCGATGTGGCCTGTGGCCCGGCGACGCTCGCACGAATTTTCGCGACGCACGTTCGTTGGATTGGCGGCTTGGATCTAACTCCCGCGATGCTCGAACGCGCCCGCCGCGAAGGTGCCGAGCGCAAACTCGAAAATTTTGCCGTCCTGCGCGGCAACATTTTGCAAATGCCATTCGCCGGCGCCTCGTTCGACCTCGTCGTGACAAGCTACAGCATTCACCATTTGCCCGACGCTGCCGCGGCCATCGGCGAAGTCTCCCGCATCCTGAAACGCGGCGGCAAATTCGGCCTGCTGGACATGATCGTCTCCGAAGATGCAAAAGTTGCGCACGCCTGCAACGAGCTCGAGATTGCGCGCGACGCATCGCACACTCGCGCCCTGCCCGTGAGCGAATTCGAAGACCTTCTCACCGCGAACAAGCTTCGCATCGTTCGCCGCGAAATCGTTGACCATCCGCGCAAATTCGACCAGTGGATGCGCACCGCCGGATGGAAGCGCGGCGACGCCGAATACGAAGCGACGCGGAAACTCCTCGAAGCCTCCATGAACGGCGACACCGCCGGATTTCATCCGAGATTTCTCGACGAGCGCCCACAAGAAGCAACTGATGATCGTCCGGACATCGAACTTTTTCACACGGCGCTGTATTTCGCGGCGGAGAAACTGTGAACGCCACCGCACCGCTGCTCGAAGCACGAAATCTCCGGAAGGCATTCGTTGTCGGCGGCGCGGCGTGGGAAAAATCCGATCGGCGCGCGCAAGCCGTTGACGGCGTGAGCTTCGACGTGCAGCGCGGCGAGACGTTTGGCATCGTCGGCGAATCCGGCTGCGGCAAAACGACGCTCGCGCGAATGCTCTTGCGCCTCGTTGAGCCGGACTCCGGCGAAATTTGCTTCGCCGGCGAAGACTGGCTCGCGGCGAGCGGTGCCGAAATGCGCAAGCTCCGCCGCCGCATGCAGATGGTTTTTCAGGACCCCATGGCGTCGCTCGACCCGCGCATGCGCGTCGAAGCAATTGTCGGTGAGCCCCTCGAAATTCATGAACCGGCGCTTACCCGAGCCGAGCTTCGCGCCCGCATCGTCGAAACTCTCGAAACGGTTGGACTCGGTGCGGACGTCTTGCGGCGCTACGCGCATGAATTTTCCGGAGGCCAGCGCCAGCGCATCGGAATCGCTCGCGCGTTGATTCTGCGCCCGGACCTGATTATTGCCGACGAGCCCGTCTCCGCTCTTGATGTTTCGATTGGCGCGCAAATTCTCGAATTGCTGGAGCGCCTGCAACGCGAATTCTCCCTGACTCTCCTGCTGATTTCGCACAACTTGCCCATCGTCGCCCAAATGGCCTCGCGTGTCGCCGTCATGCAGAAGGGCAAGTTCGTCGAAACCGGCCCCGCACGCCAAGTCCTCTCTAAGCCGGAGCATCCTTACACGCAAGATCTGCTTGCCTCCGTTCCCAGGCTCCCCGTGTGACAGCACTACTCGCGCCCACCAATCTGCGTTAAACTTCAGGGCGAAACTTTCCGGTTTTTCATGCGTAGTTGAAGATGCGAGCGGCTCACGTTCGTTCGCGGGAGGAACCACCATGGCTGCAACGACTGCCGCAGTTCCGCAAGCACCGCAATCGATGAGCGCGGTTGCAAGAGTTTTTGGAGCGCTTTTCAGCCCTCGCGCGACGTTCGAAGACATAGCGCGCAAGCCCGGCTGGCTCCTCCCTGTCCTGATTCTGATCATCATCAACCTTTCGGTGACCACAGTTTTCAGCAACCACATCGGCTGGCGCGCCTTCATCGAAAAACAGGACATGCAAAGCCGTATGGCTCAGCAGCAAATGGCACAAATGACTCCCGAGCAGAAGGAAAAGAGGATCGAACTGCAGGTTAAAATTGCGCCGGTTTTTGGGTATGTGTTTGGAGTGATCGGTGTTCCCATCATCTTTTTGGTCATGGGCGCCATATTTATGGGCATATTCAACGCGACCGCGAGCGCCGCGCTCGACTTCAAAACGTCTTTCAGCATTGCAGCGCACGCGTGGATGCCCTTCAGCATCCTCGGACTGTTAGGCATCCTGGTCATGTATCTCAAACCCACAGATACGGTGGATCTCCAGAACTTAGTGGCTTCAAACGTGGGCGCCTTGCTCAACAAGTCCGCGCCGCTCTGGTTGCAAACCATGTGCAGCTCGCTCGACGTTTTCAGTTTCTGGGTGCTTGGCCTGCTCGCTCTTGGCTACTCGATGGCGCGCCCGAAGAAGCTGAAGATGGGTACCACGCTCGCATGGGTCATTGGAGTCTGGGCGGCTTTCCTGCTGATCCGCGTCGGTCTTGCAGCGATGCTCACCTGATACACTCAGGGGATGCCGTTTCGCTTTGAAGTCTTGTGCACCGACCCGACCGGTGCGCGCCTTGGCCGTCTGGAAACGCCCCACGGCGTGATCGAAACACCGGCCTTCATGCCAGTCGGCACTCTTGCCACCGTCAAAGGACTCACTCAGGAAGCGCTTGAATCCATCGGCGCTCAAATCATCCTTGCCAATACCTATCACCTCTTCTTGCGCCCCGGCGCCGAACTCATTCGCGAAATGGGCGGCCTGCACAAATTCATGGCTTGGCCGCATCCGATCTTGACCGATTCAGGAGGCTATCAAGTCTTCAGCCTCGCCACTTTGCGCAAAGTCACCGACGACGGCGTCACCTTTCGCTCCCACATCGACGGCTCGTCCCATTTCTTGTCGCCGGAGAAAACCCTCGAAGTCCAGATGGCCCTCGGCTCTGACATCGTTATGGTCCTGGATGAGTGCGTTGAATCTTCCAGCGACGCGCAGCTCGCAGCCGAAGCAGCCGAGCGAACCGTGGCATGGGCGAGGCGCTCTCAGGATTACTTCGCCGAACATGGCGACCCTCAGCAGCAAATGATGTTCGGCATCGTTCAGGGTGGCTCGCAGCCGGAGCTGCGCCGCAAATGCGCTGATGAACTAGTCTCCCTCGATTTTCCCGGATACGCCATCGGAGGCCTTGCCGTCGGCGAGCCGCACGCGACCACCTGCGAAATCACAGCCGAGGTTGTCTCGCGACTCCCACAGGAAAAGCCACATTACTTAATGGGCGTCGGCCTTCCCGAGCAGATTGCTGACTACGTCGCTCGCGGCGTCGACATGATGGACTGCGTTTTGCCAACGCGCGGTGCGCGTCACGGTTGCCTCTTCACCTGGCAAGGCAAACTCCTCATCAAAAATTCGCGTTACACAAAAGATCCGCGGCCCATCGATGAGAATTGCGGCTGCCCAACTTGCCACCGATATTCGCGCGCGTACCTGCGTCATCTTTTTGCTTCGCGCGAAATTCTTGGCGCGACGCTCGCCACCCTCCATAACGTGTACTTTTACCTTGACATGATGAGCAAAATCCGCAAGTCTATCCGTTTTGGGAACCTCCTGGGATTCCGTTCTGCGCTTCAGGCTCGTCTTGTAACGAGTGTCTCCGACTAGCGGAACTCCTGGAGCAGCATTTTTGTCCCATCGTCCCTCTAAAGTTTTAGGGACGTTCGCCCGAAGTGCCCGAGCTGAACGAATCGGAGTTGAACGAAGTCGATGCCGCACAGCTATTTTTTTGACCCTTCGCTCATAGCTCAACAGTCCGCAAGCGGACTGGTCGCCATCCTCCCATTCGTTCTGATCCTCGTGATTCTATATGTGCTGATGATCATGCCCGCCCAGCGGCGCCAGAAAAAGCTTTCGGCAATGATCGCCGCGCTCAAAAACGGCGACAAAGTCATAACCAATGGCGGAATTTACGGCACAGTCGTAGGCCTCGATAACGAATCGATACAGCTTCGCATCAGCGACCAAGTGAAGATTCGTGTTGCACGCAACGCCATTGCCGGGCTCCAGCCCGAAGCCAAGGAGAGTTAGCGCCCTCAATGGATTCCAACATTAAATGGAAAGCTCTTTTCATTCTGATTGTTGTCCTGATCTGCTTTTATGGACTCTTTGGACGCCCCTCATTCCCCACCTCGTGGGGCCAGGTCAGTGACAATTTCACCAACCGCATGCAGCTGGGTCTCGACTTGCGCGGCGGCAGCCACCTCGTCCTGCAAGTGCAGGTGCAAGAAGCCGTTGGAACGCACTGCGACCAGACCGTTGACGAAGTGCAAGACCAGATTCACAAACAGAACATCACTGCCGGCCAGCCGCGTCGTCTAAGCGACACCCAAATCCTCATACCCAATGTGGCCCCTGCCTTCACCGGAACTTTGCAAGGCTTGGTGCAGAATCAATTCCCCGACTGGGCCATCTCCCAAGCTCCCGGACAGGCAAACGGATTCCTCCTGACGATGAAAAACAGCGTTGTTGCCCAGATCGAGCAAATGGCGATGAGCCAGTCGCTCGATACCGTTCGAAGGCGTATTGAAGGGCTCGGTTTGAAGGAGCCCAATGTCGCTCCAACGGGCCGCGGGCAGAACGAAATCCTGGTCGAACTTCCCGGCGAAGGCGATCCCACGCGAGCCAAGCAAGTGATTCAGGCAGGCGGTCAACTGAAATTTCAGTTGGTGCTGGATGACAACGCGTATCCCTCGGAAGCAGCGGCCTTGGCGTCGAAGGGAGGCGTCCTGCCTGCTGGCAGCCAGCTCGTTCCAGGAGACCCCAGCTCTCCTGGATGGTATTTGCTGAATCGCTCCCCAATCATCACTGGCGCCGACCTCCGAAACGCCAATCCTGGGCCGGACGGTCAGCAACCCGGCTTCTATCAAGTCAATTTTTCGGTGTCTAATCAAGCAGCAAAGCGTTTTGGTCCTTTTACAGGATCGAACATCGGCCACAAGATGGCCATCGTGCTCGACGGTCAGGTGCAGAGTGACCCTGTGATTAACGGACAGATCACCGATCAGGGCTACATCGAAGGCAATTTCACGCAGCAACAAGCCAAAGACTTGTCATTGATTTTGAACGCCGGCGCGCTCCCCGCCTCAATCAAGTACATCGAAGAACGCACCATCGGCCCTTCGCTCGGAGCCGACTCAATTCGCGAAGGCGTGCAAGCCTCTGTGGCAAGCCTGATCGCCGTCTGGATTTTCCTGGTTGTTTACTACCGGCTGAGCGGCATCAACGCCGTTGTCGCACTCCTGCTTAACTTAATCATTCTAGTGGCTTTCATGGCCATTTCCGGGGCCACGCTTACCCTGCCGGGCATCGCCGGAGTCGTGCTCACCATCGGCATGGGCGTCGACTCCAACGTGCTGGTATTCGAGCGCATCCGGGAAGAATTGCGCAATGGCAAGGCCAACGCGTCGGCCGTCGAGATTGGGTTTAAGAATGCTCTTCGAACGATTATCGATACACACGTCACAACGCTCGTGTCTGCCGCGTTCCTCTTCCTGTTTGGTACGGGCCCGGTAAAGGGTTTTGCCATTACTTTGACGATTGGTCTTCTCGCGAATCTGTTTACTTCGGTTTACGTTTCACGAGTCATCTTCGACTGGCATTTGTCCCACATGACACGCGAGGCAGAACTGAGTATTTAGCGTGTTTTCATTGACATGCGCTGTCCGGTAGCAATCGGATAGCCAGCGAAACCGTTTTGGGAACATAATTTTCTGAGTGGTGTCTAACTCAGCAAGGATAAGAGTCGAACTATGGAATTTTTTCACGCGCCGAACTTCAATTGGATGAGCAAGGCCAAGTATTTCGCGGCTCTTTCCTCCTGTCTTTTGATCATTGGCGCCATCGCGGCCATCTACCACCACGGCCTCCACTACGGTATCGATTTCGAGGGTGGCACCAATGTCATCGTGCGCTTCTCTTCCGCGCCCCCGATTTCCCAGATCCGCAAAACACTGGACGACGCGGGCCTGAAAAATAATGAGGTCACCAGCAGCAGCGATATCTCCAACGCGAACTCCAAAAACGACCTGATGATTCGCGTTGAGCAGAGCGGCGAAAACGAAGACCAGCTCAACAGCGCCAAGCAAACCATTTTGACCGCGCTCGAAAAGAATTTCGGCGCCCCCAGCAGCAACAAGCCGGACTTCAACGCCGCCTCCGTCCCGGATCTTTCCAGCTACCTGACCAAACGCGACCCGCTGATGTTGCAAACCGCAGTCGGCGACCGTTACACACAACTCGCGCAATCGCTTGCCTCCGCGCGCGACCGCGATCATGGCGGCATCGTCACGAATTTCGATCAACTGAACGGAGTCGGCGGCGCGAACACAGCAGTTATCGCGGCCCTCAAAGACGGATTCTCGCTGAACGATTTCAGCATTCTGAACGCGCAGGTCGTTGGTCCGACCGTCGGCGCGCAATTGCGCCGTCAGGCGATTTTAGCCACGCTTTATGCCCTCGCCGGCATGCTCATTTACGTGGCGATTCGCTTTGAATGGATTTACGGCACTGCAGCGGTCATCGCCGTTTTTCACGACGTGCTCATTACCCTCGGCTTCTTCTGCCTGTTCTATGACCATTTCGAGATTTCTCTCACCGTCATCGCCGCCCTTCTCACCCTCGTCGGTTATTCCATGAACGACACCATCGTCATCTTCGACCGCGTCCGCGAAAATTTGCGCCTGATGCGCAAGGAACCACTGCCCGTCGTCATCAATCGCTCCATTAATCAGACTCTTTCGCGCACCATCCTGACCAGCGGCCTGACCTTCCTCACCGTCTTTCTGCTTTTCGTTTTTGGCGGGCAGGTTCTGCGCAGTTTCTCCTTTGCCATGGTCATCGGCGTTGTGGTAGGAACCTACTCCAGTTTTGGCATCGCAGCGCCCATCGTTGTGATTTGGAATAAATGGCGTGGCTCATCAGGGGCCACGATGCCCGTTGCTTCTCCGCGCGTTAATCCGCCGGAGAAGCGCCTGGCAACAGCACGGAGGTAAACATGTTCGACCAACTTGTCGAATCTACGAACAAGAAAAAAACGAATAAAGTATGGAGCTTTTGGTTATCAGTGGGCGTCCAAGCGCTCATCTTGTTTGTCTTGATTCTCATTCCGCTGATTTACACCAATGCGCTGCCATCAATGCTGAGCACAACATTCTTGGCCGCCCCGCCCCCTCCTCCACCACCGCCGCCTCCACCCGCGGTTGTTCACGTAAAGGTCCAACCGAAGATTTTTCAGAACAAGTTTCAAGCGCCTACAGTGATCCCTAAGCAAATCGTGAAGATCGTTCAGCAGCCCCAGCCGGACGTTGGAGTGACCGGCGGCGTTCCGGGCGGCGTGCCCGGCGGCGGTGCCGGCGGCGTCTTGGGAGGCATTATTGGCGGAATGCCCACAGCGCCGCCACCTCCGAAGCCCACGGAGCCTCTAAGAGTAGGCGGGAACGTGATGCAGGCCAAGCTCATCAATCAGGTGAAACCGGATTATCCGCAGATCGCGAAGATGGCGCACGTTTCGGGAACCGTCGTTCTTCACGCCATCATCGCGGAGGATGGCACCATTCAGCAGCTCACGTTTATTTCCGGGCCGGCGCTTCTGCGACAATCTGCGATGAATGCAGTTCGTGAGTGGCGCTACGCACCAACAACGCTGAACGGCCAGGCAGTGAAGGTTGATACGACGATCTCCGTCGTTTTCGACCTCGGCGGCGGATAAATTCAAAGCGTCCTGGCGGGGCACGTCCGCCAGGGCATCCAAATCGCAGTGGGGAGAAATAAAAGCAGCTTGCATTCGCTGCTAAATATTTTTAGATAATTCCGGAGGAGGAACGAACGTTATGTTTGCAAATCTTATGTGCGCCGCAATGCTATTTTTCCAGGAAGCCAGCGGCGGTGGCAATGCAGCGGTAGGCTGGGACATCCGAAGCATGTGGCACACCATGGACATCCCGGCTAAAGTCGTCGTGGTCATTTTGTTTATCATGTCCGCCTGGTCGGTCGGCATCATGATTGACCGCTGGCTCATGTACAGCGCAGCACGCAAGCAGTCTCGCGTGTTCGTGCAGCAGGTGGCTGGTGCCCTCAAGGACAACAAGCTCGACGAAGCAATCTCCATTGCCGAGCGCAACAAGAAGAGCCACATTGCGAAAGTTGTCGCCACAGGCCTTTCGGAATTCCAGGCCGCCTCCGCTCAAGTAGCAGACGAGGAAGTCATCGAAGCTGCCAAGCGCGGCCTCGAACGCTCTGTCGCTATCGTCCACGCGGAAATGAAGCGCGGACTTTCGGGCCTCGCGACCATCGGCGCTACCGCGCCTTTCGTCGGCCTCTTCGGAACCGTCATGGGCATCATCGGCGCGTTCAAAGGCATCGCGGCACAGCACGCCAGCGGTCTTTCCGCCGTCGCCGGCGGTATCGCTGAAGCCCTCGTCACCACCGCTCTCGGCTTGCTCGTCGCCGTGCCGGCTGTGTGGACCTACAACTATTTCACCAACAAAGTCGAAGCTTTCGACGTCGAGATGGACAACTCCTCTATGGAGCTGGTCAACTACTTCATCACGCGCCGGGGCAGCGGAAGGAAGTAACTCATGCCGTACAAACCCAAAGTCGGCGCCACCATGGCGGCGCCGAACGTCATTCCGATGGCCGACATCATGCTGGTCTTGCTGATCATCATGATGGTCGTCACTCCCATGCTGACCAATCATCAGCTGGTGGATATGGCCAGGGCGAAGAACTGGGAGAATATGCCAGCAGCGGAGCGAGATGATGCGGTGGTGCTGGCGATCACCCGTGATGGCCGGTTTTATCTCGGCAACAACGAGATCGAACTCAGTTCTGTCACTTCAACCGTTGAGGACAAGGTTGCCAACAAACTGGACAAGACCGTTTATGTCCGCAGCGACGAAACTGCGAAGTATGGCGACGTGAAGAAAGTCGTGGATGCGGTTCGCGACGCCGGCGTGGAAAATATCGGCTTGCTAACGCTCAAGGATGAGTCCGGGGCGCCTCAGCCGCCGGCGATGGCGAGGTAAGAGGAGGAGAACGAACCATGGGAATTTCAGTAGGACATCACGGCACTTCCATGTCGGAGCCGAACATCGTTCCGTTGATCGATGTTTTGCTCGTGCTGATCATTATTTTCATGGCCATCACACCGACAACTCCCACAGGCTTGAGCGCTTTGGTGCCTCAGCCGCCCCCGAAGAACCAAAAGCCTCAGCCGCCCGACCAAACCACCATCGTCGTCGTTGTGAGCTCGGACGGCAAGGTCAGCATCAATCAAACGCCGGTCGCGTGGAATGACCTCGGTAATCAGTTGTCCGACGTTTTCAAGACACGTGCCGATAAAACCGCCTTCGTGAAGGGTGAGGACGATACGTCCTTCGGTTACGTCGCACGCGCCATCGACATCATGCGCGGTTCCGGAATTACGACCGTCGGTTTGATCACGGCCAAAATGGAGGCCGGACAGTGAATCGTGCGTCCGGGCGTCGTACTGCGCCCGGGCGCTTTCCCAATCCCACGCTCTGCGCGCGGAACTATGGATTACAAAATCATCGAGGAGAGAGGGATGGAACGTAGATCCCATGCGGTTCCAGTATTTTTCGTGCTCACTGCGGCGTTCGTTTTGAGCACAGCTGGCTGTGCCAAATTGAAGGCTCGGGACGACCTCAACAAAGGCGTAGACGCCTACAAGAACGCTCAGTTTGATACGGCGATCGATTATTTTAAAGACGCAGAGGCCCATGATCCCCAGCTGATGAACGCCCGTTTGTATCTGGCACAGGCCTATGCGCAACAGTACATTCCCGGAGCCCCTTCCCCGGAAAACGTGCGTTACGCCCAGCAAGCAATTGCCGAATGGAAGGGAGTGCTCGAAACCCAGCCGAATAACCTGACCGCCATTGGCGGCATCGGCTCGATGCTCTTCCACGAGGCTTCCACTCCGTTTAATCGCAGCATGATGGAAGAGGCGAAGACCTACCAGCAGAAGGCCCTCTCAATTAATCCCAACGATTCCACCGCTTACTACTGGGTCGGTGTTCTCGACTACTGGATCGCCTATCGCACAAACGCGCAGTTGCGCGCTGATTACAACCAGAGGGCGAAAAAACAAATCCATCCTCTGGATGCTCTCCCGCCCGCCGTTCGGGATCAGTTCATCCAGCAGGAAGGGCCCACGGTCGACGAAGGTCTCACTGACCTGCAAAAGGCGATTCAAATCAAGCCCGATTATGCGAATGCTATGGCTTATTTGAACCTCCTGCTCCGCCAGAAAGCGGACATGGAAACCAATTCAGATGCCCGCCAAGCGGACCAGAAGCAAGCCGATGATCTGCTCGAGAAGGTCAAGGAAATCAATCAGAAAGAGATGACGGCGCAACCCTCCGGTACGCAGTAGTCGCTATTCTGCTTTTCTGCAAATCTGAACCGGTTGGCCTTCTCCGCCAGCCGGTTCTTGTCTTTTATGGCACTTTTTAAGCGGCCTTCCCCCTCCTTGTGAAACATTCCCCTTTTCGGCGTACAATAAGCACGCTGTGATCCCGGAACAAAAACCAATCGCCGACCCGACGGCGCAGCGCGTTCTGGATCTGCGCTTTGTCGAGCTGATGGACAGGGTGCGTCGCAACCGTCCCGGCGACGATCTCGATCTTCTCCGCCGCGCTTACGATTTCGCCTCCGAACAGCACCGTTCCCAGCGGCGCGAATCCGGCGACCTGTATTTGTCTCATCCCCTTGCTGTCGCCGGTGTCCTGGCGGATATGAAGCTCGACGTCACCACCCTCTGCGCCGCGCTCCTCCACGACATCGTCGAAGACACTCGCATCCCCATCGATAAAATCTCCGACATGTTCGGCGCCGACGTTGCGCGTGTGGTCAGCGGCGCCACAAAAATCAGCCGCATTGACTTGCTCGCGCCCGAAGCCCGTCAGGCCGAGAACGTCCGCAAAATGCTTCTGGCCATGGTCAACGACGTTCGTGTGATTCTCGTCAAGCTTGCCGACCGCCTCCACAATATGCGCACCCTCGAGTATCTGGCTCCCGACCGCCAGGAACGCATCGCCCGCGAAACGCTGGAGATTTATGCGCCAGTTGCCAATCGTCTGGGTATGGGACTGATTCGCGGCGAGCTGGAAGATCTGGCGTTTCGCTATCTCGAGCCGGACGCTTTTTTCGAGCTGCAGAAAAAAGCGAACTCACGCCACAAAGTTCAGGAGAAATTTCTGCACGAAGTGCAGGACGCCATTCGCAAGAGGATGGTCGAAAATGGCATCCCCGCCGAAGTCGAAGGCCGCACCAAAGGCCTCTTTTCTCTTCACCAGAAAATGCTCCGCCAGCAGCGTTCCCTCGACCAGATTTACGACCTCATGGCGGTGCGCGTTATCACGGACACGGAGAAGAACTGCTACGCTGCTCTCGGCGTAGTCCACCAGATCTGGCGTCCCGTACCCGGCCGTTTCAAAGATTACATCGCCATGCCTCGTCCTAATTTGTACCAATCCCTGCACACCACCGTCATTCACTCTGGCCAGCCCTTCGAGATTCAGATTCGCACTCAGGAAATGCACAAAATCGCCGAGCAAGGCGTTGCCGCGCACTGGAAGTATAAAGACGGCCCTTCCGGTCGGGCGGCCACCGACGCCGACGACCAGCGCGTCGTTTGGATGCGTCAGCTCATTGAATGGGTCCAGGAGATGGAGGAGCCGAGCGAGTTCCTCTCTACGCTCAAAGTCGATTTGTATCCCGAAGAGGTCTACACCTTTTCTCCCAAAGGCCGCGTGGTCGTTCTAAGCCGCGGCTCAACTCCCGTGGATTTCGCGTATTCCATTCACACCGAGGTTGGCAACGAATGCGTGGGCGCCAAAGTGAACGGTCAAATCGTTCCCCTGCGCCATGTCCTCACCAATGGCGACGTGGTCGAAATCATCACGCAGAAAGGCCACGGCCCCAGCCGCGACTGGCTCAAGTTCGTCCACACCTCGCGCAGTCGCAGCAAGATTCGCCACTGGATCAATCTGCACGAACGCGAAGAAGCAACAACCGTGGGCCGTCGCTTATTGGAACGCGAAGCTCGGAACTCCGGCATTAGCTTGAAGAAAATTTCTGACGAAGATTGGCAGCGCGTCGCCGCTGAATACGGTTGCGGCCGCATTGAAGATCTTCATGCTGACTTGGGCTATGGCAAGTGGTCGGCGCGTCAGGTGCTGGCAAAAGCCTCGGGCCAGACCATCGGCGAATCTGCTGAGGAGAAATCTCCCAAGCTCGTTTCCACCGTCAAGCGCATGCTCGGCATGCAGCAAGCCACCATCCAGGTGCGCGGCCATGATGATCTGATGGTCTATCGCGCCAAATGCTGCAATCCCATTCCCGGCGACGACATCGTCGGCTACGTCACGCGCGGTCGCGGCGTGGCCGTTCACTCGACTTCATGTCCCAACGTCCAGAACCTCCTTTATGAAACAGAACGCCGCATCGCTGCGGAATGGTCCGGTCCCGCGGACTCGGTTTTCCCCGTTCGCCTCCGCATCCTCAGCGAAGACCGCCCCGGTATGCTTGCTGAAATCACCGCCGCAATTAGCGCGGTCGAAGCCAATATCCGCACCCTCGAAAGCGTCGGCGAACATTTGCATGCCCGCATCGAAATCGCTCTGGACGTGCGCGACCGCAAGCAGCTCGAAAAAATTCTCCTGCAAATCAAGAAAATCCCGGGAATCTTCGACATCGGCCGCGTTTACAACGTTTAGCTCTCTTCCGTTTGCTTGTTCCTTTTTTGCATTGCTTCTTCCGACATCGCTTAGCCCTAATCGCCGCCGCCAACGCTACAATTTACAGATATGTCGCATAGTCCCATTCCCGGGCCGCACTCGCGCAGCATTGCGCCCCATTGGAGATTCCTGCTCGCAATCCTCGTCGTCGCATTCCTTGTTTCTGGATGTAAGCACATCATGCCACTGGATACGACACCTCTCGACAATTCCGGAATGACTTTCACCACAATTCAAACTCTCCGCAGCCTCAACATCAGCAACGCCGAAGCAAAGCAAATCGCCGAAGCCCGCCAATCCGGCCTCTCTGACGACGATTGCGTCGCGCTGGTTCGTCTCACGCACAGCCGCAAAGAGCAATTCGCAAATGGCGACGACGTCGCGCAACTGTTTCGCGCCGGTATCGCAGAGTCAACCACAATGCAGCTCGCTCAACTCAACATGATTAGCTCCTGGAGCGGAGAAGCAGTCGTCATGCGCCTTGCCGGCCTTTCTGATCAAATCATTCTCGAGGAAGCTCATCGTCACGCCTCGGGCCTGCCTGTTCTTTCCGGCGCCTCGCTGGCAAATTTCAAAAACACCGGCATGCGCGAAGCCACGCTCCTGCAATTGGTCCGTCGCGGTGTTCCCGATGATGAAGCTCAGACAATCCTCTCGCTTCGTCGCCGTGGATGGTCCGACGCCCAGATTCTCCGTCGCTACCCGGGCGGCCATTAGCGCGACCCGGCATTACTCAGCAGCCTCGGGCGTTTCTCTTCCTTTAACCTCTCACCTCTAACTTCCAACCTCCAGTCTGCTAGAATTCTCGTGCCTTGATTCGTGCTCTTTGGCGTCGCTCTTTCCCACTGATGGCCGCTGTTTCCGCGGCATTCGTGCTCATTTTCCTATCAAGTTGCGCGGTTCCCCTGGCCCCCGGCTATCAAATCCAAAAAGAAACGCTGAGCGTCCACTTCGTCGCCGGCAGCCCGCTGCATCTCGCCATTCGCGCCGAATATCGCCTCGCCAACATCGGCAACTCTCCACTCCACTCCTTCGACGTTGAGCTTCCCGGCGAGAAAAGTTTTGGACGCGCCAACCTTCGCGCCGAAATCAACGGTCAAGAGGCTCCGTTACAGCCCGAACCGGCAGAACAAAATCCCGCCGACTCATCTGGCTCCCTATCGCGCATTTCTCTGTCCTCCGCGTGGCGCCAAAAGGAAAAAGTAACTCTGACTCTTTCGTATGATCTCGCAGCGCAACCCGCGAGCGATCCGCGAATTCTCGTCTCCGCGAACACTTTCTACCTCAACGACTCCGGCTGGTTTCCTCAGCTCTTGGGATTCAAAGCCCTCTTCGCCCCCAGCCCCACGCGGCCGGATCCAACCAACCTCAGCGTCGTCATTCCCGCCGACTTCCGCGTCACCGCCAGCGGCCAGCCCCGTGGCACAAAAAATCAAAACGGCGAAGTCGCGCACCAATTCGCCATCCACAAAACCGACTTCGACCCCTACGTCCTCGCCGGTCAGTACAACGAACAGCGCGCCTCAGACAATCTGGTTTTTTGGTCGTCGGAGCCTCTTCCCAGGAACTTGCAGTTTCCGGCAAGCGATTTGTCTCAATCTTTGCATTTCTACGAGGCTCTTTTGGGCCCACTTCCACACGACAACAGCAGGATCTACATCCTCAACGAAGACGATATGGGTGACGCAGGGGATCCGGGGATCTTCGCACAGTTTGAAAAGGCCCTGCCGACCGCGGTTACCAGTGTCCGAAAACTGGACAGCCATCACCTGGCGGCCATATTTCCCACATTCACCGTAAATCAGATACTCGCAGCCACCTGGTTCATGCACGTAATACGGCCCCGGCCTGAAGCTTGGCTTCTTCCTCACGGTCTGGATGCGTATGTAGCCCAATTGGCGGAGCAGCAGGGTGGCGATCACGCGTCGCGCACGAACAGAGTATCTTTTTGGATCAAAGCTTTCGACGCAATGAAAACAGTGCGCGTCGAGCGCCCAGTGGCGAGCTTTACTCTGGCGGACGACCGCTACGGTGATACGAACCTCGGCAAAGTCAAGGTCGTGCTCTTCCTCTTCGCCCTCGAAGACAAATGCGGCCAGCAAAATGTCACCCACGCCATCCACGACATGGTTTATGCTTTGCGTGGCGAACAATACGGCTATTCCGATTTTCGCGCGGCTCTCGAACAGCAGTGCCATCAGAATTTGGCGGACTTTTTCCGCACATGGCTCGCGCAGCCCGGAATTCCGTCCGATTTTCGCGCCCGCTATTCGAACGCCGGCGCCAATCAGCAGTAGAAATTCGCAGTACTCACAGGAGGAATCGTGAAGGAAGTCATTTCAACCGCCCACGGCCCAAAAGCCATCGGCCCATATTCCCAAGCCATCCGCGCCAACGGCTTCATTTTTATTTCCGGGCAAGTCGCGTTTGATCCAGCAACCGGCCAGCTCGTTCAAGGTGACATCGCCGCGCAAACCGACCGCGTCATGCAAAATCTCAAAGCCATCGTCGAGGCCGCCGGCTCCCTGCTCGACAAAACCGTGAAGACCACTGTCTTCCTCAAAGACATGAACGAATTCACCGCCATGAACGAAGTCTACGGCCGCTACTTCCCGGCGAATCCTCCGGCGCGCGCCACCGTCGAAGTGGCTCGCCTCCCGCGCGACGTTCGCGTGGAAATCGAACTCATCGCCCTTGCCTGACAGGAGCCCAGCAGGAGACATTTCCCGAATGCTGATTCGCCACGATTGGACGCGCGACGAAATTCGCACCATCTTCAACGCCTCTCTGCCCGATCTGATTTTTCAGGCGCAGTCAGTTCACCGCGAATTTCATCAGCCCGAAGAAGTCCAGCTTTGCCGCCTGCTTTCCATAAAAACCGGCGCATGTCCCGAGGATTGCGCCTACTGTTCGCAGAGCGCTCATTACAAAACCGGCGTCGCGCGTCAGAAATTAATGGACCCGATCGATGTCTTCGAATCCGCAAAACGCGCTAAGGCCGACGGCGCCACGCGTTTCTGCATGGGCGCGGCCTGGCGCGATGTTCCTGAAGGAAAGGAATTCGACTCCGTTCTCGAAATGGTTCGAAGCGTCGCCGCGCTCGATCTCGAAGTCTGCTGCACTCTCGGCATGCTCACCGACTCGCAAGCGCAGCGCCTCAAGCAGGCCGGACTCACCGCATACAATCACAATCTCGACACGTCGCCGGAATTTTACGGCCACATCATCACCACGCGCGTTTACGAAGACCGCCTCGAAACCATCGCGCGCGTTCGCAAAGCGGGCATCACCGTCTGTTGCGGAGGAATTCTCGGCATCGGCGAATCCGAAGAAGACCGCATCGGCCTCCTTCATCAGCTCGCAACTCTCGATCCGCATCCCGAAAGTGTTCCCATCAACGTGCTCGCGCGCGTTGAAGGAACTCCGCTTGCCGACGCGCCCGAGATCGATCCTTTCGTGATGGTTCGCGCCATCGCCACTGCGCGCATTCTTATGCCCGCCTCGCGCGTGCGCCTCTCTGGCGGCCGCCACAAACTTTCGCGCGAAGCCGTCGCGCTTTGCCTCCTCGCCGGCGCGAATTCCATTTTCACCGGAGAAAAACTTCTCACCACGCCGAATCCCTCCGTCGACAAAGACTTGTCCCTCCTCGACGATCTCGGCATGAAAGCGATGGCCCGTGCCTGAAGAGAGTGCAGCAAACGTGCGCGCTCGCATTGACGCTGAATTGCACGCGCTCAAAGACCAGTCGCAATTCCGTTCCCTCGACATTCCGCGCGGCATCGACCTCTGCTCGAATGATTATTTAGGACTCGCATCTTACCCGCGCTTGCATCGCGCCGTCATCGAGGCCGTTTCTGCGTTCTCACGCGTAGCCTCTTCTGGCTCGCGCCTGCTCTCTGGAAATTCGCGCGATTGGGAAGAGATCGAATCCGAATTCGCCGTGTTCACCGGCGCTGAATCCGCTCTCTATTTCTCCTCCGGCTACGCTGCGAACGTCGGGCTGCTCAGCTCGGTCTTGCAACCGGGCGACACCGTCTTTTCCGACGCGCTCAATCACGCCAGCCTCATCGACGGCATTCGCCTCTCCCGCGCGCAAAAAATAATTTACCCGCACTGCGACCTGCAATCCCTCGAGCACGTCCTTCAGCGGAACGCACACCCGCGCGGCGCAAAGCTCATCGTCACCGAAAGCGTTTTCAGCATGGAAGGAGACCTAGCGCCCCTCGAAACCCTCGTGGGACTCGCAGAAAAGTACAACGCGTATCTTATCGTCGACGAAGCCCACTCCATTGGCGTCTGCGGACGCGAAGGCCGCGGCCTCGTCGCCGATCTGCCCGACCGCAGCCACATTCTCGCCGCCGTGTATCCGTGCGGAAAAGCGCTCGCCTCCTGCGGCGCTTTCGCTTGCTCCACCGCGACCGTCAAAGACTATCTCGTGAATCACGCGCGCAGCCTCATTTTCAGCACCGCCAATCCTCCTTACATCGCGCATCAAATCCGCGCTGCTCTCGATCTCATTCGCGAAGCCGACGATCGCCGCGCGCATCTCCGTCAAATTTCCGCCGCTCTTCGCACCGAACTCCGCACCGCTGGCTTGCGCTGCGCTCCCGGAGATACGCCCATCGTTCCCGTAATTCTTGGCTCCAACGAAAGTGCATTGCATGTCGCGTCAGAATTGCAATCCGCAGGATTCGCCGTCAAAGCCATCCGCCCTCCCACCGTGCAACCGGACACAGCGCGCATTCGCCTGTCTTTGACCAGTAACATCTCCGTCGAAGACATTCGCCGCCTCGCGCAAGTTCTCATCGCAGCGACTTCTGCCCGCAACGCATCCCTCGCGCATGCCTAGCCGCAACACACTCGTGGAGTGTCAGGGTGCACCTTCGTCGACCACTGAAAATATTCACACTGTCATTCCGAGGAGCGCTTTGCACGCCGCGAAGCGGCAGTCAGCGACGAGGAATCTGCAGTTGCTTGAAGGTCAGAGCAAAATGAGAGCGCCAAATCAGCGTGAGCCCAGACGCAATGCCTAGCCGTTTTTTTATCACTGGCACAGACACTGCCGTCGGCAAAACCACCGTCTCTGCCCTCCTTTGCGCCGCGCTCGACGCAATTTACTGGAAGCCCATTCAAACCGGCACGCGCGAAGGCTCCGACCGCGCGACCGTGATTCGCCTCGCTGCGCTTCCGCGTCATCGCACGCTTCCTGAAACCTATCGCTTCTCTCCTCCCGTTTCGCCGCATCTCGCCGCGCAGCGCGCTGGAGTTCGCATCGATCTCCGCAAAATAAAATTCCCGACGCTGGCCGCTCACGAGAATTTAATCGTCGAAGGCGCAGGCGGCGCGCTCGTACCCATCAATTCCAATCAGCTCATGACCGATTTGATGTCCCACCTCGCGCTGCCCGTAATTCTTGTCTCGCGTACCGCGCTCGGCACCATCAACCACACTCTGCTCTCCATCGCCGCATTGCGCGCTTCACGTCTCGATCTTCGCGGAGTCGTCATGGTCGGCAAACCCAATCGCCACAATCGCCGCGCCATCGAACACTACGGCGAAATCGAAGTCGTCGGCGCCGTGCCCTTCCTCCCCAAAATCAATCGCGCTACACTGTTGCAAGTGTTCCGCAAGAATTTCGACGCAAGAATGTTCACTCGATGACTGCTCCCCTGCACGTCTGGCATCCCTTCACTCAAGAAGCTCTCGACCCGCCGCCGCTTCGCATCACAAAGGCCCAGGGCGTTTATCTTCACACCGCCGACGGCCGCCGCATCATCGACGCCATTTCCTCCTGGTGGACCAATCTCCACGGTCACTGCCATCCCGCCATCATGTCCGCCATCGCCGAGCAAACCGCAACAATCGACCACGTTTTGCTCGCCGGTTTCACTCACGACCGCGTCGAAGAACTCGCTGCCTGTCTCCGCAAAATCCTTCCACGCGAACTCGGAAGCATTTTCTTTTCCGACGACGGTTCCACCGCTGTCGAAGTCGCTCTGAAAATCGCCGTTCAGTATTGGCAAAACGTCGGTCGCCCGCAGAAGAATTCCATCGTCGCTCTCGAACACGCCTATCACGGAGACACCGTCGGCGCCATGTCCGTCGGCGAGCGCTCCGCCTTCAGCGATCCCTTTCGCAATTTTCTTTTTCCCGTGCATCGCGTTCACAGCGCCTATTGCTATCGCTGCCCCGTCGGTAAAACGCGCGCCACCTGCGACATCGACTGCGTTGATCAGCTCGCGCGTTTGCTCGAAGAAAAGCATTCCGAAATCGCCGCCGTCATCGTTGAGCCCCTTCTCCAGGGCGCGGGCGGCATGATCGTCCATCCACTGGAATTTTTGCAGCGCGTCCGCCAGCTGTGCAGCGAATACGGCGTGTTGCTCATCGCCGACGAAGTGCTCACCGGATTCGGCCGCACCGGCAAAATGTTCGCCTGCGGACTCGCCGCCGTCGTGCCCGATCTGATGTGCTTGTCAAAAGGTCTTACAGGAGGAGTTCTGCCGCTCGCCGCGACAGTTTGCACCGAAGAAATTCACCGCGCTTTCGTCAGCGACGATCGCGGTCGCACGTTTTATCACGGACATTCCTACACCGGGAACGCCATCGCTGCCGCCGCAGCCGTCGCCAGTTTCAAGGTTTTCGAGAACGAACCGGTTTTCGAGCGCATCAACGCAATTTCAAAAATTCATCAGCAGCGCCTCGCCGCCATCGAAAACCATCCTGCCGTCGGCGACGTTCGCTCGATCGGCACCGTCGCCGCCATCGAACTCCGCGCCGACGACGCGGGATATTTTTCGCGCCTTAGCCCCAGGCTCTACGAATTCTTCCTCGACGCCGGCATTTTGCTCCGCCCGCTCGGCAACGTCATTTACATTCTCCCGCCCTACTGCATCTCCGCCGAAGAACTGCACTTCGTCCACGACCGCATCGCCGACTCCCTCGCCCACATCCCCGCCTGGTCCGCGCCGGCCACTTCCGCGCAAACAGCGTAGCCGTTGACGCACACGCTAATTCAACATACTCTCACTGAAATGGAAATCTATGACGACCCTTGGTTCGATACGCCGGGCACAGTGAGAAAGGGATACGATGCGGCACAAGTGTGCCTGAATGGCCATTTGATTACGACGTTCGTTCACACGCAACCTGATTACAACAGGAAGTTCTGCGACCAATGCGGGCAGCCTACAACGTCGGTTTGTAACAACTGCAACGCTGAAATCCACGGCCACTATTACCAGCCAGGCATCACTGACTTGACGCGGCCCGGCCCTCCGCCATCCTTTTGTCACAATTGTGGCCATGCATACCCTTGGACTGAGCGTCGACTGAACGCGGCACGCGAACTTGCCGAGGAGGCTGAACAGCTCGACGAAAACGAAAGGAAAGTTTTGGAACACAGCGTCGAGGAGCTGGTTCACAACAAGCCCGGCGCGCCGGGTGCAGTGATTAAATACAAGAAGCTCGCTGCTAAGGCTGGAAAGCAAGTGGCCGAAGGGCTACGGTCCATCTTGGTGGATGTGGTCAGCGAGGCGATCAGGAAACAGATCTGGTCTTAGCTGCGATTTGCATTGGTGGACATGGACTGACTTGAAAGAGTCACACTCGGCAGTCACTTCGGCTGTGGGATGAGAAAAGCCCTTGGAATTCGGCTATCCAGCGTCGCCAGAATCGCGCCCCTTGAACGCGCGAGTTCTGCAAGATGGCCGTCCGTCGTCTGCCTCGCCGTCTTTACCCAATTCGGGAGACGCGAAACATCATGGTCATCAGAAATGAAGGTAAATTTGATTGCCTCAGCGGCCTTCAGCTTGAGCAATAACTCGCGACCTTGATTCACTGTGACCTGATACTGAGGCGCTTGATTCAGAACTCTTACGAAACCAAGCTCGGTGATCGAGCAGGTCGCCAGTGCAGCCTTCTCACCAGAGGCCAGCTTCCGAACCCAACTTGCAACGGTTCCATGGAACTCGTGCTGGAGAAATCCGAGCGCGACGAGAGCGTTTACGTCCAGCAGGTATGTCACGGAAACTCATCGAAAATTGCATGCACCTGCTCGCTTGTCAGCGGCGGCGCATCCGGCCCTGCGTTCAGCACGGGTAACCGGGTCAGCCGGTCAGCCACAATCTTAGGCTTCCGCGCGCGCTTTCTCCGTGGAGTAAGCGTTACCCGATCGCCTTGAATCTCAGCATCGAGTTGGTCTCCCGCCTGGAGACCCAGTTTCTGCCGAATGGAATTCGGCAGAACGACCTGACCCTTCGTGGAAAGCTTCGTCTGCATGGTAAGACAATCTTACCATCACCAGAGCCGATTTGCAAGCGGCGCGTCGGAAGCGCAGCTCCTCGCGTTTGAGTTATCGGCGCGAAGCGCACCCACTCGGCCTTGCGCTCGCATGGTGCAGCGCGCCTCCTCTCATGCTAAAATTACTTCCTCCCGTGGGCCTGTAGCTCAGGTGGCTAGAGCGCGCCCCTGATAAGGGCGAGGTCGACTGTTCAAGTCAGTCCAGGCCCACCATTCCGCGTTTGCTCGTTCAAAGATATGCCAAATAACAACGCCAGCTACTCTCTACTGTTGCCGGTGAAGAAGTCCGGATCCAGCACAGTGATCTTGTACTTCTCTTCGGCTTGTTGCAAAAGGATCTTCTTTTCTTCCGGCGTCTTGGCCTGGCCAAAATAAAATTCCCAGCCCCACGTCAGCGAAGACACACGGAACAGAGCGTCCTGATGCTCCATGAAAGCGCTTGAACTGCCGCCCGGTTGCTCAGGAGTAATCGCGCCCGCACCACTCACGCAACAGCCAGGCAATTCGTACGGATCCACCACGCCGTCCGGCAATGGCACCTTCGCGCCCGGCGGATATTTCCCGGGATGGTCCAGTCGCTCCTGTATCCGCCGCGCTTCGAAATAAATTTCGATGTGCAGATAAATTTCGCGCATCATGTTTGCGAGATTCGGCCCGTAATTTTCGGCCTCGGCGTTCGACGAGTTGTTGATCAGAAAATATGCCTGCTTCGCGCTGAATTGCTTGCCGTCAATAATGGCCACCAGGCGAGTCGCATCAAACGTGGCCACGCCGTACGGCCCCATCGGGCGCCTGCCGTCTAGATCGGTGATTGGAACCGCGTACGGGAGATGCGGTGTACCTTCGCCGATCCATTTCCCCGTAGTCACCGCGGTTGTGGTGTACGGAACATCAATGCCCCCGTCCCCGTGCCACACGCCGGTGGTCACAACTGTCCCAATGAAATGTTCTGCGTCAGCTCGTTTGTAATCCGTAACTCGTCCGCTGCAGGCAATGTGGCCCAGCAACTCTTTCCCCGATGTTCGCACCGATCTCGTGCATTCTGTGGAGTTCGAACTCGTCCCGTACAGTTCCTTCCCCTGTGCAAGGAACGGCGTCGCTGTGCATCCCACGCTCGTAAGGTTCGCGCCCTTCGCCAGCAGTTTTGTCATCCAATCCATCTGTTGCTTCTGTATATCCGCAGCCGACGGAACTGGCAACGGCGGGTGCGTCAGATTCGCAGTGAAAATCGTCCGCACCTGGTCGATTTGCGCCTGCGTCAAGTGGGCGCGCTGCTCGGGAGTCAAACCCGCGAGCCATTGTTTCATTGCCTCGTCCACGGTGGGGAGCTTCGCCGGAGCTGGTGCGGCCGGTGCTGGCAGATTTTTCGGCGGCTTCGCAATGGTGTTTGTTTGTGTTCGAACTTGCCAGCATCCCACCCTCAGTGCGAGCGGCTGGATTTTTCCCGAGTCCACGTCCGCCACGTTGAACGCGCCAGACTGCGGAACAGCATTCTCCTGCGCGAAGGCCGGAGCAGCCGAAATAAGCAGCGCTAAGATCCAAATTCCTCGATTCATGGAGCCATAATATATAGCAGTTCTTCATGGACTAGCGAGTTGACGGCCGGCGTGCGCGGTTCCAACGAACGCCAGGTTCAAACTGTCTGGAGATAAGCCGGAGCGAAGGTGTCCGTGACAAAAGACTCGAGCGTCGTGGATGTTGTGTTTCCTGCTGACCGCGCTTCTTGTGGCGCGATCAGTCCGGCATTCGCGCCCGCCCACATTTCAATAATCAACTCTGCGGTCTTTTCGGGTAGCCCCATCTTCAAAAGCGCTGCTTCAAGTGCCGGGCTCGGCACTTGCACGTAGGCAACATCGGCCTTGCCGATCGCTTTGCCAACAATGGATGCCGCCTCGTTCATCGAAATATCGCGCTGTCCGTGCAATTCCTGTATCGAGCTGCCGGAAAAATCCCGCGCCGCGAGACGACTGGCCGCATAAGTCCCGATATCTTTCGTGGCGATCCACGGCATAGGCGCGTCACCTCGCATTCCGCCCGGCAGCGTTCCCGTCGCACGCAAAGGCGCCATGCTCATGAATAGATTCTCCATGAAATACGCTGCCCGCAGGTGCAAAACGTTGAGGCCGTCAACTCGATTCAACTTTTGCTCCTGATTGTGCAGGCCAACGATGGGACCCGTTCCTTGTGAGTGTTGCGCGCCGATACTGCTTAAATTAACGACGAATTGGACATGCGCGTTTGTCGCTGCGTTGGCGTAACAATCGGAAACCCGCTCTTGATGCGCGCGCAGATCCTGTTGCGACAGGTCTTCGGGCAGAATCAGGTAGATGGCAGACGCGCCGGTGAAAGCATCTGTAAGGAACCGGACATCTTCGACATTGCCAGCAGAGGGCTGCGCTCCTAGCTGCACGAGCGGCTCGAGTTTTCGAGCATCTCGGCCAAGCGCCCGAACCTTCTGCCCTTTCGCCAGCAACACCTCGGTGACTCGCCGGCCTGTGCGCCCTGTTGCCCCTGTCACAACGATCATTGTCGCTCTCCTGGGATTGCTTGAAGCAAGTGGGCCCCTCAGGAAATTCGCACAATGATCCTCAGCAAATCAACTTTTCTCTTCGTTTGGATATCCCCGATACTCTCCGCGCGCCAAATCGTGTACACTCTCGCCAACTTCACCCGTGCAATCACAGGAGGCACGCCAATGCTTTACCTGCTCTGGGTCATCGTCATCGGCATTCTCGCCGGATGGATCGCCGGCAAACTCATGCGCGGAAAAGGATACGGCCTGCTCGGCGACCTCATCATCGGAGTGATCGGCTCGCTTCTCGGCAGCTTTATTTTCGGTTTGGTGGGACTCGGCGCTTACGGCCTGATCGGCCGCCTCGTCGTAGCCGTCGTCGGCGCCGTCATTCTTCTCTGGCTGATTCGCCTCATCAAGAAAGCCTGATCCACTCCGCGGCTCGTCCCTCGTGTCGGCGCGCCTTATCTCCGCCGCCAAATGCGAACGACACCGGACGTACCTATGCATTTCAAATAGAATCATTCCTTTCGCGCGTTTCACCCGCGCGATGTACTCATTTTCGCCTTCTAAACGCAAACGGCACCGGACGCGGCGTGCGCCTCTGCACCGTCCCCAGATCCCCCGGCAACAGCAGCCCTTTCGCCCAATCCGGAATCTCCCGATACGGGAGAGGAATGTTGTCATTCCGAACCGGCCGTACTGCGGCCGCGTGAGGAATCTGCTGTTTGTTTTGTTTCGTCGGCACCATCACTTTTCTCTTTTTTCCATACAGCGTCACCTTCACCCGCCGATACCGAATCGGCCCGCGCAGCCATCCTCGTTCCCGCTGCCGACGCGTCTCCTCCCGCGCCCGCTCGAGCTTTTCGATGCTCGCCGGCGCAAACGCCGCCATTTTCCTCCGCATCCGGTCCGGATCCGCCTCGAACCGCTTCACCAGCTTGTTCACCCACGTATGACTCACTCCCAAGAACCTCGCCACACGCAACTTCGCCCACGGTCTCGCTGCTCCGCTCCCTCCACGCCTCACCGACCACTGCCCGCCGCCTCGAACCGATCCCTCGGGTACAGACCACTGCAGCGTTCCTCGCATTTCGCATCCCGTCCTATTGCGCGCGTTTAGAGAGTCGCGGTCTTCCGCGACATCTCTGCGCGCATCACGCCCTTGCCTTTTCTCGCCACGAGTCACTTGCCACCCGCCGCTCGCAGTTGACACCCACCACTGCCACACCAGCTGCTCAATAATCCGCGACTCCATCCCGCTCCGCCACGGCAACGGAGCCCTCCTCCGCGCCGCCCGCGCCTTCTGTATATTCACCAACCGCGACTGCCTCGCCCTCACCGACTTGTGTCCGCCTCCTGCTCCACCCATACCTACTTCCTCTCTCGCGCGCTTCCGAATATTTTAGCTGTCATCCCGAACCGACCGCCTTTTGGTCGTGTGAGGGACCTGCTGTTGCTTTTTCTCGCCACCCGCCCGCCACGCTCTAGCTCATCCGAACGCGGCCATCGCCTTTGGCTTCCGTATCAACATCATTCGCTACCTCGACGCGCAGCGTTCACCCCTGAGCGTAGCCGAAGGACGCCTTACTCAATAGGGTTCTGCGCATGACACGTCTCTGCGCGCACGAGATGACGCTTTATTTCTTTCCTCATTTAAGCGTCGCTTCCGATTGCGCGCGTTCAGAGCGTCGGGGCGTGGTCTGCCCTGACATCTCTGCGCGCGAAACGCGCATAAAAAACAAAAAGCCGCGTTTCCGCGGCTGCGTCCCTTCTCTCGCCCTTTTCCCCTTCGACTGAACTCTTCAGCCGAAGATATTGTGTACCATAGAGTTAACTAAATGTCAAGGAAAATCAGGGAATTTGCTTCCGCTGCGCCTTTAAGCCGTGGTACCTGTGACTTACTTTTCTAACATGCTGAATGGATTCGGATTTTATATCCCATTGCTTGGCAGACCTTGATGAGGTTCGATGCCACGTTTACGCCATCGAGAAATCCTGCCTTGCACTTGCGGGCTGTGTCCGCGGCATCCTTGGCATTCTTCGGGGCATGGCTTGCGATGTTGCGACGGTCTTTCGTGAATTCCCTGGCTCCCCCAAGTGCCGCCCTATGGTCTTTGAAGACAGTCTTCCCGTAGAGGGAATCAATCACGTCGGCGAGTCTTCCCTTTAACTCCGCCTTGCTGATTACACCCTTTGCATGCGCTTGTGTTGCGATAGACCCTATGATGGCTTCCACGATTTGCCCGGCCTGTTGCAGCCCTTGTACGATGTTCGTGCGATAGGTAGCGTGGGCCGACCTAAAGCTGACTCTAAGCGTCGGAGTCAGTTTCTGGAGCCGCGAGTCCAACTCCTCCTCTGAGACGTGCTGGGCCAGGGGAGTCGCTGGATGCTGCATCGTGACTGTGCCATCCTCGTCTACGGTCACGATGCCAAAACCATGTTTGCGAAGGAGGTTTATTTTGGTCTGCTTCGGGTCTTTCTGATAGGCATTTAGCGAACATACTTGATAGGCAGAAATTAGCGGTCCGTCATAGTGTTCGACGGTGTAGGCAGCCCCTCTCAGAGCTTCCGGGTATAGGTTGTCTGCAACCTCCACGGCCACTACGGAGAAACCATTTGCCTTAAGATGAAAGCTGGGCGCCCATTCTATCTCCTGGGCTATTCCTGCCCCGGTCGTTAGGCCCCTTCTTCCGTATTTTGATTTGAAGAAGGCCAGCGCTTTTGTCGCGATTGCCTTCAGGTGTGGGTCGAGGGTGTCGAAGGCCATCTGCTGTGCCTTAGGCAAGCACTTTGTCGATCAACCGCTTCAGTCGAAGCAAACGGTTGCGGAGGTCTTGTCCGATTGCGACCGGTTCTTTACCTCTAACTGCATCGAGGTACTCGTAGATTGAATCGATGTTCAGGGCTAACTTTCGTTCGTCATACCTGGTCTCAAACTGTTCGCTGAAGACCTCGTCTATCCCGACGTTCTTCTGAGGGTCCAGAATGTCCGCAATGGCAGCGGTGGCTCTGGCTTCTTTCACGCCTAGATTCTTGATGGACGTAGCGATCTTGGAAAGCTTACGGAAGTCGGTAATGTTGTTTATCTTGCCCGATCGGAACTTGTCTATCAGCGCATCGCGCGCGGGATCCAGTTTGTGTACCACTGAGGGAAGTCTTCTTCGGACCGTCTGTAACGCGCGTTCCATTTCGATGAAAAGGTCTTCAGAAAGCTTTTGTAGGTGCTTGGGGAGGGATAACTCCTTTAGCAGCATTTTCTTGTACTTTTCCGGCAGGTCGACGAGGAATTTGCACCGGCGAATCTGACCGCGCGTTAATCCTGTAATCTGACTCAATTCCTCTTCGGTGGGCTCCCTATCATTTTCCCTGTTAAAGAGAGAGATAACACCCGGCAGTTTATTCGCGATTGTTAAGTAGTCCCATTGCTCGCGTAGCGCGTGAATGTTGAACATAAGGAGAAGATTTTCGAGTGCCGTAGGTTTTGAATGCACGAGCGCAGGGATGGTGGAAAGGTTCAGCTTCCGTGCAGCGCGCCAGCGGCGCTCGCCGTCAATAAGAACGAAATGAGCTCCGTCCTCGTACACAGAAATTGGAACCTGGATTCCATATCGCCGAATGGAAGCAATCAGCGTATCCATCTCTTCTGGTCTAAAAAATAGGCGGGGGTTGTCGTGGTTTCTTCGGATCTTCGCCACCGCTATCTCGGTTAAGTGACGCCTGATTCTTTTGTCTTTGCTGATTTGAGGCAGACCACGAAGGGGTGTGTCTTCGATGCGCGCAACCAGCTCGGTTTTCGATGACATTGATTAAGCTCCGAAAGGAGTTCGTGGGAGATTGGAAATCAACAACTCTCGGCACTTTCTGCGCCTATATGCGAATCCAGAAACGTTTCTGCGTACGGTTACGCGCGACACATTGAAGCCGCGCGATAGGTATTCCCCTTCTTTGCTCTGGATGTAGCTCACAACGAACGGAACCTGCATAGCGGTTAGCTCGATCAGTCGCCTCCGAAGCCTAACGACATCGTCACGTCCAAAAACGCCTGAGTCGTATTCCTTGAATACTCGCCGGTTAGATACGACAAAAGGCGGGTCCATGTAGACAAAGTCTCCCCGCTGAACTCTGTCTAGAACTTTTTCGAAGTCGCCGCACACTAAGGTCGCGCGCCTGAGCAGTGACGCCGCTCGAAGCAGCATTTCCGGGGACGGAATTGACCCCGACCCGTCCCCACCGTATGGGACGTTGAAGTAACCATTTCCATTCGTCCTATATATGCCGTTGAAGCAGAACCGATTAAGATAAATAAATCTCGCGGCTCGTTTCTCCGACGACAGCCTATCCGGCCGCAGCGATCTCAACTTGTAATATCGGCGTTTACCCTTCCGCATCGTCCTTAGCAGTCTTGAAATTTCGCGATGCCTAGACCTTACCGATCGATAGGCACGAATCAGCTCCTGGTTGATATCCCCTAACAACGCCTTTCGCGGAGCGAGATGAAAGAACAGACACGCAGAACCAGCGAATGGCTCGACATAGCGATCGAACCTCGTATTCCAGTATTGGGAAAGCGTTGGAAGGATTTGCCGCTTACTCCCGGCCCATCTCAGGAAAGGCGGGCAGTTACTATGGGATCGCGCAGTTTGAAGCGATGCCATCGGGCTGGAGTGTACTACAAAATACTCTTATCAGTTCTCGTTAACTCGCAGAATGTTTAATTCGATGCTGCGGGGAAGCTTGCCACTAGCCTTGAATGCAGCAAAGCATAGGGGAGACATTAGCAGGATTGCGTCGAAACCTTTTTTCAGCGCCGCGTTTCTGCAACGCGCGTCGTGGGCGGCGATCTCCTTCGGCGTCATGCCGTCGTGTTGCGGTGGAATACCTAACGCCTTAGCGATCGCGGATTCATCTCCGATAAGAGGACTCGCGACTGACACTGTCTGAGGTTCGTCAAGAGGGCATCCCCAAAATTCGGCTTCGGCAAAGGTGGACGCGAAATACTTGCCGCGCTTACGGTATGCATCAGTTTCTCCCGGAGGAACGTGCCACCAGCTCTTTCGATTAACGTGCTGGATTGCCTTCTCGACGAGTTGGTGCGAAAGCTTCATTCCGCTATCCTACCGCGCCGGTAATCAACGTACAAAACAAAAAGCCCGCAGCGAAAAATCGCTGCGGGCTTCCATATTTGTATGCTCTTTGAAAATCGGACGATGCATGTCAGAACCCGCTCGGCCTTGAGAGCCGAGTCGCCCAATTTTCCGTAAGGTGTCACGGAAATTAGGCCTGCCCGCCGAGGCGGGCTTGCTCTGAGTGGTTCGTGAGAGCCACAAAGAGCTGGGCAGCTCGTCGTCTGCTGTACAAAAACAGACTGTTCTGCCGTTTTCTTTAGAAAGGAGGTGATCCAGCCGCAGGTTCTCCTACGGCTACCTTGTTACGACTTCACCCCAATCATGAGCCATACCTTGAGCGCTTGCTTCCTTGCGGTTAGCTTGGCGATTTCTAGTA
>Ga0126371_10000002_pt1 | contig 144585 bp, 146 predicted proteins | sample PanSoiMetaPlot_4_FD_110145 | JGI IMG/M metagenome (GOLD analysis project Ga0126371, IMG submission 110145) | Tropical forest soil microbial communities from Panama - MetaG Plot_4 | ecosystem: Environmental > Terrestrial > Soil > Tropical forest > Bulk soil | place: Panama | collected 2016-02-17
GGTCGAGGTGATTACGGAGAGCGTCGAGGAGCATGACGCGAGGCTCAAGTTTGACGGTTTGCATCTTGCCATTGATTTTCAGCGTGATGGGAACTTCGCCGGGGCCGACAACACCGGCAGGGTCCGAAACGCTTTGTGACAGCGGGGCGGCTTCAAGGACGCGGTCAGCGAGAAGCGCACCAGCGGAAGCGGCAACACTGGCGATGCCTGCGCCTTTGATGAAGCTGCGGCGGGAAAGATCCGGGCCGTTCTTTTTGCTCTTCGAATCTTCGGCGCGCGAGCCGTCTGGCTTTCCGTTGCCGTTTGGACGCGGTTTATCGTCACTAGACGACATGAATGCACCCCCTGCAAATTGGGAAATGAGAAATATAAGGAAGAAACTGCGATGCGAGCCGAATTTGACGAGCCGTTCGAATCACTTGCAGGCCCTCAGAACGTCGCGGCTATCATAGTTTCAGCGCGGCCAGAAAGTCAAAGAGTTAGACGACACGGCCGCGTGCGTCTGCGTTGACTTGTTTAATATAGCGACCGTAAGATGCGTCAGTGCCACAATCAGAAACTCTCATAGGGAGAACGATCAGCCATTACCGAATCGTCGAGAAGCTCGGCGGGGGCGGGATGGGTGTGGTCTATAAGGCAGAGGATACGAAGCTCGGCCGCTTTGTTGCACTGAAATTCCTGCCTGACGCGCTGGCCGACGACAAGCAGGCGCTGGAGAGATTCCAACGTGAGGCGCGCACGGCTTCCGCGCTTGACCACCCGAATATTTGCACGATTTACGAAATTGGCGAGCAGGACGGGAAGTTGTTTATCGCCATGCAGTATTTGGAAGGGCAAACGCTTCGAAACCGCATCGGCGGACGGCCGCTACCCATAGACATTATGCTGGAGCTGGCCGCGGAAATCGCGGATGCTCTGGACGCGGCGCACGGCAAGGGAATCATTCACCGGGACATCAAGCCGGCGAACATTTTCGTAACGGATCGCGGACACGCGAAGATTCTCGATTTTGGTTTGGCGAAGCTCACAACCACAACGACCGTGGATTTGGAAAATACCTCCGGCTCGCCTACCGCGGATGCGGCCGAGGCGCTACTCACGAGTCCCGGGACGGCACTGGGTACAGTAGCTTATATGTCTCCGGAGCAGGTGCGTGGAGAGACGCTGGACGCGCGGACGGACCTTTTTTCGTTTGGACTGGTTCTCTATGAAATGGCGACGGGCCGCCAGGCGTTCACCGGCAGTACGACAGGCGTGATTCAAGAAGCGATTCTGAATCGTGATCCGGCAGCGGCGAGCCGGACGAATCCGGATATTCCCGAGAAGCTCGAAGAAATCATCGGCAAGGCGCTCGAAAAGGACCGCAATCTCAGATACCAGCACGCTTCGGATATGCGCGCGGATGTGGCGCGGCTGAAACGCGATACGGATTCGGGTCGCACGGGCGCGCGTCCGGCAGTGAGAGAAGCGACAGACGAGAGTAGCGCACCGGAGCATGCCTCAGGCCCATCGCGGATCAGCTCGGCGTTCACGCCAACCACGGGAGTTACCGCACCGATAGCTGCTGTCGGCGCTTCGAAGGGACGATGGCCACTATTCACGGCGATTGGCGTCTGTGTCGTCGTGGCGATTGTTGCGGGAGCGTACTTCTATACGCATCGCAAGCCGATGCTGACGACGAAAGATTCGATTGTGCTGGCGGATTTCGTGAACACCACCGGCGATTCCGTTTTCGATGGTTCGCTGCGGGAAGCGCTGGCAGCGAAGCTGGCGGAGTCGCCATACCTGAATGTGGTCTCCGACTCTGGCGTACAGCAGACTCTGATCTTCATGGAGCAGCCAGCAAATGCGCGACTGACGCCGGATCTTGCGCGCCAGGTTTGCCAGCGAGATGGTAGCCGGGCGGTTCTCGATGGCACGATCGCAGGCATCGGGAATCAATATGCGCTGACGCTTGATGCGGTGAATTGCGATTCGGGAGCGTCGCTCGCGCGAGTGGAGACGGATGCCAATGGGAAAGACAAGGTACTGCCGGCGCTGGGCACGCTTGCGTCAAATATGCGTTCGAGGCTCGGAGAATCGCTGGCGATGATTCAGAAATATGACACGCCGGTGGAAATGGCGACGACGAGCTCGCTGGATGCGTTGAAAGATTATTCGCTGGCGCGAAGAGATTTGGACATGGGTGAAGGGCCGCAAGGGATCCCACTGCTGCAACAAGCAGTTGGGCTGGACCCGAATTTCGCGATGGCCTATGCGACGCTTTGCACAGTCTATTCGAATATGGGCAACGGCGAGAATGCCAAGGAAAGCATGCAGAAGGCCTTCGCGTTGCGGGACCGCGCCAGTGAGCGCGAAAAACTGTACATTGACTCTCATTATTATCAATTTGTGGATGGTGACTTCGCGAAGACGGAACAAACATACCTGCTTTGGGAGCAGACCTACCCGCGCGATGCCATACCGTGGATTAATCTGGGAAACATTTATTTGCAGGAGGGAAGGCTCGAGGACGGAACGCAGCAAGAGTCCACCGCTTTGCAACTTGTTCCGAATAATGCCATCGCTACGAGCCAGCTGACCAACGCTTACATCTATCGCGATCGATTCGACGAGGCCAAGGCGATCGCGGAAAAAGGGCTGACAAAATTTCCAGACGCCGAGGGTTACCATCAATTGCTATGGAAGATCGCATACCTGCAGAACGATGCGGCGGCGCAGAAGAAACAGATGGATTGGATGGTGGCGAAAGATCCGCAGGCAGCCGGTATCATGCAACTGGACACGGACATCGTCCTCGGAAAGGTGGCCGAAGTGAATAAGCTTCTGGCGATGGCGCTGGCAGGGGCGGGAGGAATACCCCCATCGAAAGAGTTGACGATTAATGTGCTGTCTCAACGCGCTTCAGTGGAGTGTCCGTATGGTTTTATACAACAGGGACGTGCGGATGCCGAAAAGGCGCTTGCGCTCGATCCGGATCAGACAAATTCGAGCGGCGCTGAGTTGCTGGCTTCTTGCGGGGATGCTGCAGGAAGCGAGAAGGGATTGGATGCCGCGCTGAAGAAGGATCCCAAGAGCTTTGTCTTGAATAGCCTTGTTGCGCCGGGTGTGCGCGCGTTGGTGGCGCTGGATCGCCACGACGCACAGCAAGCCTTGGCGGATCTTCAACCCCTTGCGCTGTATGCGCTATCGTCGTCGGATGTCGGATATTCCTACCTTCATGGTTTAGCGAATTTGGAAGCGAAAGACGGCAAGGAAGCAGCAGCGGATTTTCAGACCGTTCTCGGCCACCGAGGCATCAACGCTCTCGGCGGGATGTATCCTCTGTCAATGTTGGGGTTGGCGAGAGCGCGTGCAATCGGGGGAGATACGACCGGTGCGCGAACTGCCTATCAGGACTTCTTTGGGTTTTGGAAGGATGCGGACCCGGATATTCCGGTTCTTCTGCAGGCAAAGGCTGAGTACGCGAAACTGCACTAGAATTCCACAGGCGCAAGGGCCAAATAACGGAAAAGCCCGAAACTCACAGGGCCACCAAAGAATCAAAGGAACGTAGGAATGAAACGGGTGGAACCAAGTGAAATACGAGAGCATGCGATTCCACGCCAGACACCGCAGCGGCGCCGGGTTATAATGGAAGAGATTGAGATTTCGCTCGTGCGCTCAGGCGAGTCTTGGGAGTTGTAACCATGGAGAGACCACCCTTTTCCCAAGCGCTGAAGAGCGGGCTGCGTTTTCGCTGTCCGAACTGTGGGGACGGCCTCCTGTTCTCAAGCTTTTTCAAGATCCGCGACGAGTGCCCGGTCTGCGGGCTTTCCTTCTATCCGGAGTCTGGCTATTACGCAGGGGCGATGTATTTGGATTATGCTTTGTCAGCGGCAGTTTTTCTGGCGTTTTTCATTCCGTCACTTTTCCTTCCTGAATTGACGCACCTTTCCTACGTGCAAAAGAACATTCTCTGGGTTGTTTTCGGCACAGCGCTATGCCTTGGGTTTTCGCGGCCGTCGTACAGCCTGTGGCTGGCGATCGATTACTGGATAAGTCCGTGGAAGCCACAAAGGCAGCAAAGAATGCGGGGAAACAGCGAAATTCTCGAAGTCCCGTTGGTCAGCATGATTATCCGCACTGACCAAGAAGAACCGCGGCACGGAACGCATCACTCGCCCGAGAATTAATTCTCCCGATCTTTAGAGCAAAGCCCTCGGTTCAGTCAGCGGGCGGTTGAGGTATGCGTTTTTTGCCGCGCAGTTCGAGATCCGTATAGTGAATGTCGGACTTCGCAAAGTCGATGAAGTCCCATTTGCTGTATTTCTGCTGAATTTCAGGCAAAACAGTTTCAATCAGAGCGTCGTCTGTTTTTCCTGCTCCTTGCGCCTGGGCGACATCGCTTCGCAGATCGGATAGGAAATCGCGGAAGTCCCGGACATCCTGGACATGTCCCACCTCGCCGTGACCGGGTACAAAAATTCCGTCGGAATGGTGCTGGATGCCTGCGTCGAGGGTTTCGATCCAGGGTTTGGTGGATGCGTCGATCAGATTTGGCAATGTGTGGTTCCAGAAAAGGTCGCCACAGAAAACGACGTTGGCGTCAGGGACGAACACAGCGCTGTCGCCACCAGTGTGTCCGGGAAAGGAACGGACGATGACCTGCCGCGTGCCGAGAAAAAGCGTGACGCCGTCGGCGTAGGTGATGGAGGGCAAGCCGAGGGATTCCACCATGGTTTTCTCTGCGTCGGTGATCTTCGCGCCGAAGAATTTCTTGTTTTCGGTACGTTCCCAGACGCGGACGTTTTGTTGGGCGAGAACGGTTGCTCCTGCCGCGGCAAAAATATTGTTTCCGGCGACGTGGTCGAGGTGGTAGTGCGTATTGACGACGAAACGGATCGGGAGATTCGTTTTCCGGCGAATCTGATTGAGCAATTCTTTTGCCGCGTCGGGATTTTCGAAGGTGTCGACGACTAGCACGCTGTCGCTGCCGATGACGAATCCGGCGTTAGCTCCAGCTTGCGCGGCTTTGGCGGCGGGATTATCGATGGCGGCCCAAACTCCGGGAGCAACTTCGTGAAGTGTAAAAGGAGAAGGCGTGTCAGCGGCGAAGGCGGCTGAGGTGACCAGTGCCAAAGCAGAAATCAATAGCGAGAGGAATTTCGTTCGCGCGGGCATAGGAGTTTCTCCTCAGAAAATGCCGGTGAATGATACGACGCAATCGCGAGCAAGGATAGGGAAACTAACGGGCGGGTCGCGGATTACGGGAGAGCGGAAACACTGGTGCGTTGGCGGCGTCCGTGAATAAATGCGCCGACGGTGACGGCAAGGCCCAATGCGAAAAAGCCGCCGTCTTCGACTACTCTCCAGCCGGTGAGCTTTTCGTTTGGACCAAAGCAGCCGCAATTAATGCCGAGATGCAGCGCGTACGATCGAATGATCACCGCCCAAAACAAGGCGAGAAGCAGAGTTGCAGCCGCTGCGACATAGCGCAAGCCAATGCCCGCGAGGAGCAGGATTCCGAGCGCGAGCTCGATCCACGGCAGCGCGTGCGCGATGGGGTTGACAGCCCAGTCGGGAAGCATCTGGTAAGAACTGAGCTGCATGGCGAAAAATGTCATGGACAGGTTCAGCGACGCCGGAGTGATTTTCAGTGAACTGAGAGTCCACTGTTTGACGGTTAGCGGGCTGAGTTTGCCATAAGCGGCGGCGAAAAAAATTGCCGCCAGGGCAAGCCGCCCTACGAGCAACAGAACACGACCAAGAGTCCAGCGCGCGTCCGCGGTCATGGATTATTTCTGGCTAAGGATCTGATCGAAGAACTGTTTCAGCAGTGTCCAGGGCACCATGCCAGCTTCTGGAGGATAGGGCTGGCCTTTGTAATAGATCTGGAAAGTCGGCGTTTGCCGGATTGGGATTAATTCTCCAGCGGCAATGTTGCGCTGGATTTCAGGGTCAACAGCGCAGCCTTTTAGTTCGTCGTGGTCGTTGGACTCGCAGCCCTGCATGATGCGCTCGACACGCTTGAATTCAGCCGGCGTAAGCGCTGACTGCACGAATGGCTTCATGATTCCTTTTGGATTTTCGGAGCCGAATTCGGACCACGCCATTTGATTATCGAAGAGAGCGCGCTCGACCGCTTCAAATTTTCCGATACGAGCCGCTGCATTCACCCAGCGTGCTGCTTGGCGCGAAAACTGATGTATCGGGGGCGGAAGCGGAAAATCGCGATGGACCAGATAGACTTTGCCTTCCGCAACGTAGGTGTCGATCATCGGGCGCAGGGTCTGTTCGTAGAATGCGCCGCAGGCGGGGCACTCGTAGTCGTCATAAACGATGAGCTTAATGGGAGCTGAAGGTGAGCCAAGGGATTTTTCCGCCTCGAGTTGGGCTTCATCGTCCGCATGGCCCTGCGGGGCGGCGCGCAGCGCCCGGACAGAAAATGTCGCAGCAACAAGCGCGACTCCGGCGAGAACGGGCAGCAATCGACGCAAATTCATGGGTGTTCAGTCTCCCCTTGGCAAATGCTTTTGACCTCGAAGGCATTCTACGCGATTCGCCGAGCATGAGGCGCAAAATCGCAAAGTGGTGACGCGAAAGGCGCACAGGTGCATGCAAGCTTCTAGGATGCGAATCTTGGGCAAGAGGTTAGATAACGTTACTGCGGGTTTTGGAATTGAGATAAGCGGGAGGTATAGCAAAGTCTAGGCGGGGAGCGGTTAAGTAGCTCGGATTCATAGCGATATAGGCACATTCAGCAAACTTGACAACATTATGCTCAATATGTAGAATGCACTCCGTGAAGCACATAGCAATCATTGAGGAGCTTATAAGGCTCGGACATCAGGAGGCAGTAAACAATGAGTAAGATCATCGGAATCGACCTGGGGACGACAAACTCGGTCGTCGCTGTGATGCAGGGAGGCGAACCGGCGGTAATCCCAAATCAGGAAGGGGCGCGCACGACGCCGTCCGTCGTGGGTATTACCAAGTCTGGAGAGCGGCTGGTGGGGCAAGTGGCGAAGCGCCAAGCCGTGACCAATCCGGAGAACACGGTTTATTCGATTAAGCGATTCATGGGACGCCGGTTTGATGAGGTTGGCGACGAGACGAAGCGGCTTCCGTACAAGGTGGTGCGAGGTCCGCATGATGACGCGCGCGTGGATATCGCGGGAAAATCGTACAGTCCGCCGGAGATTTCCGCGATGATTCTGCAAAAGCTAAAGAGCGCGGCAGAAGACTTCCTGGGTGAGAAAGTCACCAAGGCGGTGATTACCGTGCCGGCGTACTTTAATGATGCACAGCGGCAAGCGACGAAACAAGCGGGCGAGATTGCGGGAATGGAAGTGCTGCGCATCATCAACGAACCGACGGCTGCGGCGCTGGCGTATGGTCTGGACAAAAAGAAGGATGAGACCATCGCCGTCTACGACTTGGGGGGCGGCACGTTCGATATTTCGATTTTGGAAGTCGGCGAAGGGGTAGTGGAGGTCAAGTCAACCAACGGCGACACGCACCTCGGCGGCGATGACATTGACCAGCGCATTGTGGATTGGCTGATCACGGAATTCAAAAAAGAGCAGGGAATCGATCTCAGCAAGGACCGCATGGCGATTCAACGCCTGAAGGAAGCGGCGGAAAAAGCGAAGATCGAACTCTCGCAGTTGATGGAGACGGAGATCAATTTGCCGTTCATCACGGCGAATGAGTCGGGCCCCAAACATATGCAGATGAAGCTCACGCGCTCGAAGCTGGAGCAATTGATGGAAGATTTGCTGCAGCGGACGGTGGGGCCGGTGAAGCAAGCGCTTTCGGATGCTGGCGTCAATCCAGACAAAATCGACGAAGTGGTGCTGGTCGGAGGTTCGACGCGCATACCGCGGGTGGTCGACATCGTGAAGAACCTCTTCAACGGGAAAGAGCCACACAAGGGAGTGAATCCTGATGAAGTGGTGGCGGTCGGCGCGGCGATTCAGGGCGGCGTGCTGGGCGGCGAAGTGAAGGATATTTTGCTGCTCGACGTGACTCCGCTTTCGCTGGGTGTGGAGACGATGGGCGGCGTGATGACGGTGCTGATCCCACGGAACACGACCATCCCGACGCGCAAGACCGAGATGTTCTCGACCGCAGCGGATAATCAGACTTCGGTCGAGATTCACGTGCTGCAGGGTGAACGTCCTGTGGCCAGCGGGAACCGCACGCTTGGGAAGTTCCATCTGGTCGGAATTCCTGCGGCGCCGCGGGGCGTTCCGCAGGTTGAGGTGACGTTCGACATCGACGCAAACGGCATTTTGAATGTGTCTGCCAAGGACATGGCGACGAACAAGGAGCAGAAGATCACGATCACCGCGTCGACCGGCTTGAGCAAAGAAGAAGCCGAAAAGATGCGGAAAGAAGCGGAATCGCATTCGGATGAGGACAAGGCGAAAATTGCCGAAGCCGAAGCGCGCAACCGCTGCGACAATCTGGTGTATCAGACGGAAAAGCTGATTCGCGAGAATCGCGAGAAGCTTGCCGAAGGCGACGTGAAGGATGCCGAATCCGCAGTGGAATCGGCAAATCGTGCGCTTTCTGAAGGCGGCGTCGAGAAACTGAATGCCGCAGTGGACGAGCTGACGAAAGCTTCGCACAAACTCGCAGAGGCGCTCTATCGCGCGCAGGCTGCTTCTGGGGCTGCTGCGGGTCAAGGTGGTGGTGCAGGACAGCCGGGCGGCGCGGGGCAGGGTCCTTCGACGGATGGAAATCCGAAACAGGGACAAGGCGAAGTGGTCGACGCGGAGTATGTGGACGTCGACGAGTCGAAGAAGCCCAATTGAGGCAAGCGACGAGCCAGCGCCGAGGAGCATTATGCTTCTCGGCGCAGATGGCGTTGGCTCGATGACGGGGGATAATATTGACGAGCACTGCGGGCGTTAAACGTTCCGGTCCACCTCAGGCAGTTCAGAAAGTTCGCGACAACTACTATTTGGTGCAGGTACTGCTAACAGGAACGCCATCGGCGGACTGGCGGCGGCTTTTCTACGAAACGAGAGTGGAAGCATCGCCGGATTTTCATCCGCGCTCGGTGGAGATCTCCGGCACGTTGATGCGGTTTCGCTCCGAACCAGCCGCCGTTGAGTCGCGGATCAAGGTAATTGACCGCTGGGTGGATTACGCCAATGAGAAAGAAACAGCGATGAGCGGCCGCAACGAAGAACAGCGGCGGAAACACGAAGAGATGGCGCGGGAGTCGACTGAACTCGGCGAATGGAATCAGCGCTGGGCAAAGCTGTAAAGATTTTGGACGATAGCGTTTTCGCGAAGCGAGTTTCGTCGCGCGAAGACAGAGAACAGAACATGCCAACGGCGACAAAACAAGATTATTACGAACTGCTGGGCGTTGGGCGCAAGGCCACGCTCAAAGAAATTCGGCAAGCCTACCGAAAAGCTGCGCGCAAGTATCATCCGGATCTGAATCCCGGTGACAAATCAGCAGAGGAAAAATTCAAGCAGATTCAGGAAGCGTACGAAAATCTTTCCGACCCGAAGAAGCGCCAGATGTACGACCAGTTCGGTTTCAATGGGCCGAGTTATCAGGGAGCGGGCGCAGGCGGCGGGCCGCAGGACGTTCACTTTGATTTCGGAGGGTTTGATTTCGGCGGCGCGGGCGGGACGAGTTTTCGCGATTTGTTCAGCCAGGTTTTCCGCGGCCAGCATGCAACGCAGGCGTACGAGGAAGAGTCGGGAAGCGACCTGGAGTATCAGATCGAAATTCCATTTGCGGAAGCGATGCGCGGCGCGGTGAAGAAGGTCACGATTACGCGACTGGAACGCTGCATAGAGTGCCACGGAACAGGATCGGCGCCGGGGACCAGTCCGCAAGTTTGTCCAGACTGCAAGGGCTCGGGCCACGTGACGCAAGTGAGCGGTGGGATGCGTTTTCAAATTGCATGCCCGCGTTGCGGAGGAACAGGACGGATGCAAACCGTGTGCCGGACGTGCGGCGGAGAAGGCCGGGTGCGGCGCGCAGATACGATTGATTTTCGTATTCCGCCCGGAGCGCAATCGGGTTCGCGGTTTCGCGTTCCGGGGCGGGGAAATGCCGGCACCAAAGGCGGAGCGCCGGGAGACCTTTACATCATTACGCGCGTGGAGGCGCATCCATTTTTCGACCGCCGAGGCGATGATCTGTACACGGTGGTGCCAGTGACGGTGTCGGAAGCGGCGCTCGGCGCGAAGATCGAGGTGCCAACCATTGACGGGCGCGCGCAGGTGCGGATTCCTCCCGGAACGGACAGCGGCAAAGTGCTGCGACTGAGAGATAAAGGCGCGCCATCCGTGCGGCGACACGGGAAGCGCGGAGATCAGCTCGTGGAAGTGCGGGTGGTTGTGCCTCGTCCCGAGGATGAGCGCGTGCGGCAATTGCTGCGCGACTTGACAAAATACTCTCCCGAGGACCCGCGGAAGGAAATTTTTTCCCGCGCGACGCTGTAGCGCAGGGAAAAGAGGAGCGTGCGATGGCTCGCCCGCGAAAAAAAGCTCGCGCCGGATACATGATCAGCGCCGTAGCGGAGCTGTACAAACTTCATCCGCAGACGCTGCGGCTATACGAACGCGCAGGGCTGCTGAAGCCGTCGCGCTCGCAGGGCAACACGCGGCTCTACACGGACCAGGATCTGGAAAGGCTGGAAGTGATTTTGACGCTGACGCGCGATATGGGCGTGAATCTGGCGGGAATCGAAATTATCCTAAACATGCGGGACAAAATGTCTGAGATGCAGCAGCAGATGGAAGCGTTCATCAGCTTTGTTCGTGGCGAGCTGGCGAAAGGATTCACGGCGGAGGATCGACGCGCTGTGAAAAACGCCATTGTGCGAGCTATACCACCCAAGGCAATCCGTATCGAAAAGTAGGGAAATCCTCTCTAGTGATCATTGTTGGCTTTCCTTTGAGTGGCGTTCAATGAAGCGCTTGGTCATCAGCACAACACCGAAGATTTGCGTCCATTCGGAAACGATGTTTCCAACGACCTGACCCCATTTGCCTTCGGAATCTACCCGCGCATAGAGCACAACCCAGGCGATCCCGGTTATCAGCAAAAACAGGCTGAGGGAATGGTCACGGACCCATTCGAGAGCGGGGCGGAGGGCCGTCTTCGGCAGATGGCGGCTTTCCGACGAGCCTTTTTCATATAGGAATTTTGTTGCGAGGACCATGACGACGGTGCCTGTCCAGTCAGCGATGGCATTGCCGAAAAACGAGCCGAGATGCGTGCTGGGATTCGAAAAATGTAGAGGCAGATCCACACAATGAGGATTGCACTGGAGACGATGCTCAGCGAGTGTTCGTGAAAGAAACAGCGGCGGCGATGCGATGGTTTGGCGCCCATAATATGGCCTCCGAAGCGGCGCGATAAACAATGCCGAGAATAGATTAAGAGTTAGTGCCACAGGAAAGCGCGAAGTGCAATCCACAGGTTCCACAGACGTGCACAGCTGTGCGACTTGCGTGTGGCGATAGCCGCGAATATGCTTGGCAGATGGCGCAAGCGAATTGTCCGAAGTGCGATGGAACGGGATGGAAGATCGTTGAGGGCGAGCGCGAAGTGCAGCCCGCGGAGCAACGTGTGTCTGCGGATGCGGCCAAGCAAGCAGAAGCGGATGGTGTCACAGCGTTCGCTGTGGTTCCGACGAACGGATCAAAGAATAAGACAAGCGCAGGGCTGCCGCGCATGGCAGTGCCATGTGAGTGCACGATTGCGGACAAGCGTTCGCGCGTGCTCGAGCGGGCGCGGCTACCGAAGCGGTATCAGCACTGCAACTTCGAAAGTTACGATACGGACCAATACGACCGCGACACGCATGGGGCGGAAGCCGAGGCATGGAACCGAAGTTTGGCCCAAGCGAAGCTTATAGTGCAAGGATTCGCTCGGAATTTCCTTCCGATAGCAGCTTCGGCAGAGAATCACGGACTGATGCTCATGGGATCTTGCGGAGTTGGCAAAACGCATCTGGCGGTTGCGGCGCTTGAAGAGATTATTCTGCGCGGGCACAGCGGGCTTTTTTATGATTACCGCGAACTATTGAAGGAAATTCAGGACAGCTACAACCCGGAGAGCAATTCGACGGAAATGGGCGTGCTTGAGCCGGTGCTGAAAGCGGAGGTATTGCTTCTGGACGATCTAGGTTCTTCAAAACCGTCACTCTGGGCGCTAGAAACCGTGGGTCATATTCTCAATACGCGATACAACGAGCATCGCGTCACTTTGCTTACGACTAATTTTTTGGATGTGCCGCAACCGATGCCACGCATGGCTGGATCACGGCCCGCACAGACAGAAGACACACTTACTGACCGCGTTGGCGCGCGAATTCGCTCTCGCCTTTACGAAATGTGCCGAACCGTTGAGATTTGTGCCCCGGATTACCGCAGAGAAGTTCGCCACGCCGGCCATTTTCAATAGGGAATCGCCGGCGCACCACTGAAATTCATTTTCGTTCGGCAAAGGATGGTGTGTTCGGGATCGATCATCAATTTCGATGGTCGAAACCGTGCTGCGAATCGAAATGGAGTGGCCGAGCCGCTGGTGACGACGGTTCCCAGGAAGAGCGTTTTTCCGGGAGCAGTGACCGCATAAATCGGCACACGCTCGGTGAAAATATCCGGTACGTCGTGCTGTTCCAATGATCCCTCGACCAAAAAATGAGTTTTGCCCGGATGCACGTTAAAGCTCAGGCTGTACTCCGGAATCCCCGTTTGCCGCACCCATTCATCGAAGAACCAATCCATTGAGCGGCTGTTTTCGAGGTCCATCGAAGGGGTCATCAGACGCTGAGCTTCGCTCTCAAACTGAGCAGTCGATAGCGTTTGGAAGCGATGATCTTCGAGCGTGTTCTTCAGCAGTTCCTCGAAACGCCCGTCCGGATCTTTCCGGCGTGGATCGCGCAGCATCATGCGAAGCATATGCATCACCCAGGCGCCCTTTTCATAGATGATGATCCTGTACGCGTCGGGAGACTTGGAGGAGTCGACGCGGTAGCCAAAATCGAGCGGGCCGCTTTGCTCGACGGTCTTGCCAGTCTCAGGTTCTTTGGCGAGAAGTGCATCGCGATAGCGCAACAACCATTCCTGCAGCGGATGCTTCGACGGATTTCGCCTTTCGTCGTACATCAGCGACTGGTAGTCGGCCATAGCTTCTTCAATCCAAACGTCACGATAGCTCGCCGGGACTTCGAGATTGCCCCACCATTGATGGACGACTTCGTGAAATGGAACGAGCTCCTGCACTTGTTCTTGTGTGTGTTCAGAAAGACCAACTTGTTGCTGGGCCTGAGGAGGAAGGAAGACGAATGTTGTGAGGTAGAGCAATCCGGGCCAGCCTTGGCCGAATGAGCCGGGTATCTGGGAAACGTCCAGTTCGGGAAAAGGAAAGGGGCCGTTCAGTTCTTCGTAGTAGAGAACGGAGTCGGTAAGTTTCGTTCCTAGTTGTTTGAGAACAGCCGCAGGGTTAGGGAGAAGTTGGAATTCTCGACCAGCCTGTGGGAGTCCTCCGAGTGAATATTGCTGCAACTGTGCAGCGATGCTTTGCTCGAGCTGCTGGTTCGCAAACAGCTGAATCTGCGGCGTGCCATGGAAGGACTGCGCGGCATATTCGCCGAGGTTGAATCCTGCAACGGCAATGGGTTGTGTGCTGTGCCAGTGACCTGTTTTCTGGCTGCCTTCTTCACCGCTTTGAACTTCTTGGCCCGTGGCTACCAGGCGAAGGCGTTTCGGCCAGCGAAACCTCAAATCAAACTGAGAAAACTGGTCGACGCCAGCGAGACGCGGATACCAGGTTCCTCGCGCACCCACGAAGTAGACGCTGTTGCCATCGTCTTCGATCACCGAGCCGTGGTAAGAAATGCGGAATTCGTATTGCTGACCCGCGACGGCCTGTTCGGGAAGCGCAATAAAGAGCAGATCGTTGCCGCGACGGGCAATTTCTTTGCGGCGCATGTCCTCGTTCTGGAAGAATTCCAGAGAATGTCCCTGTCCATCGGTGACGGATTGGACCTGCAGAAAGCGCGAAAGCTCGAATTCCAGGATACGCTGGCCGCCCGCCAGGCACTTTAGTTGCACTGTTGCGTTTCCGGTGAGAGCCAGATCGTCGCCGATCGTTGTGTCAATGGCATACGCCGCCGAAGTGAATTCTTGCGTCAGTGGCGGGGCATTCTCTGTCCTGTAGGAGGTCCAGACATCGAAAAAATCTGTATCGCTGGTGCGCCGCGATTGGCCCACAAGTACGTCTTCGGCGCGGCGTTCGTCGAGAACAACGTCGAAACCGCCGAATGTTGTTGAGTTGAGAGCAGCGTATAGATACGGCTCCGGCGGGGAAGAGAGGAGCGCTTCTATGAGGCGCAACGAAGAATTGGGGTTGAATTGGGTAACGATGGGATTCCAATCATTGGTGAAATCCTGATCACTTGCTGCAGCGGCTTTTTGTTCTGCAAGGCCCGCTTGGATTTCCTTGGCTGTGCCTTCACCGAAGCGCAGATACGCTTGCCAGAACTCAACATCGATCAAGGGCACTTTGAGAAAACGTGCCAGCGAGGCGCGTTCGGATGGGTCCGGCGGGACCGCAAATATATGTCCGCGCCCTGAAAAGACCGCACCGGTGAAATGGCCGTCGACTGGTTGCAGGAAAGCGAACTTGCCATCGGAGAATGTGAATGCCATGCCATCCCGGCGCAAAGTCAAGTCGTGAACTGTGTACACGTGCGCCTCGTCGACACGCGTCGCTTGGAGCAGTTGGTAAAGTTGCCGCGGGCTCGACGATGAGGGGGAAGGATTCGCGGACTGCGCTTGGGCAGCGGCCTTGCCGGAAAAAGCCGCTGTTGGCGTCAGAGATAAAAGACAGATTGCTAGGGCGAGCCTTGCTGCGTTTGGCACTGTTTGACTCTAGCAACCCGCTGATTTTCCAGCAAGGGTGTGCTACTGCGGGACGTTAGACGGTGGTGAGGAGCCCGGCGAGCAATGCTGCACGTTGGGAGAGCGATCTGATTTGAATGTGCTCGCGAGGGCTGTGCGCTCCGTCACCGACGGCGCCGAGGCCGTCCAGAGTAGGAACGCCGAGCGCTGCAGTAAAATTTCCGTCCGAGCCACCGCCTGTAGCTGCTTGGCCGAGATTGAGTCCCATTTCGGCGGCCAATCTTTGTGCGTTGGCGAACAGTTTCTGAGATGCGGGTGTACGCTCCATTGGCGGACGGTTGACGCCGCCGAGGACTTCGATCTTGGCTCCATGGAGGATAGGGCGTAACGCCCGCAATCTTTGATTCAATGTATGCGCGTCCGCCAGCCGTCGCACACGTACATCAATCAAGGCTCGCGCGCTGGCTGCTACGACGTTTGTTACGGTCCCGCCTTGAATCACGTTGGCTTGCACGGTGATTCCGCGCTTTCGATCATTCCACGTAAGCAGGCGTGCGATTTGCAAGGCGAGTTCATGAACAGCGTTGACGCCGCTTTCCGGGTCGATTCCCGCGTGGGCGCTGCGTCCCGTAACAATGAGTTCGGCTTCGCCGACACCCTTGCGCTCAGTTTTCAATCGGCCGTCGCGTCCGTAGGAAGGTTCAAGCACAAACACTGCTTCGCTTTTTCGCGCCTCGTGTTCAATGATGGCACGGGATGCTCCGCTGCCGACTTCCTCGTCTGAAGTCCACAGAAAGACGAGCTTTCGCCGCTCCGAGAGTTTAAGAGCGCGCATTGCGTCGGCAGCAGCGAGTGCAATTGTGAGTCCGGCCTTCATATCAAAGGTGCCCGGGCCCCAAGCGAGGCCTTTCGCAACGCGAAACGGCGTTTTCTCAAGCGCGCCGATTGGATAGACAGTGTCCATGTGCCCAAGCACAAGGAGCTGGGGGCCAGTGGCTTTGTCGCGAGGCTTCAATTCGGCGATAACCTGATCGCCGTACTCGCGCTGCGGCAGAATGCGTACTTGTGCCCCTCGTTTCCTCCATTCGGCTGCGACGAGATGGCTCATGCGGTCGACAGCCTCTTTGTCGTGCGAAGGCGATTCGATTTCCACCATACGGAGCAGCAACTGTACGATGTCGCGCTCATAGTGCTGTAGCCAGGAATGCAGTTTGTTTATCTCTGTCATCGCGCCGCGTATCCTAGCAATCGTTCACGCATTCGGCAACTTGGCTCCGAAATCCACGCCCGGCGATGCACGTGTTTTCAAATTCCCATTTTGCCCGCGCTGAGCCGTCCGGTATATTGTTTGAGCAGCTTTAAACGGGGAATTCACAAGAACGAATGACTCAAGACGTCACCAAACATCTGGAGCGTGCGCGCAAGCACCTGGAGAAAAACAAAATCCAGGACGCAATCACGGAGTATCGCGCTGCGTTCGATACCTCTCCGAGTAATTCGGAAGCCATACAAATGCTCTCCGATCTTTATGTGCGGAGTGGAGATTTAGTACAAGCGGCAAACTTCTATGGCTTGCAGTTTGACCGTTTGGCGGAATCAGGCGACGTCGCGCGCGCGTCTGCAATTTTTGCACGCTATCTCAAATCGTATCCTCAGCCCCCCTCGCGGCTGGCGCGTTACGCACTGTTGCTTCAAAAACAAAACAAGACAACTGACGCGGTTGAGTACTATTGTTCCGCCGCACAGAAGTTCCATGATCAGAAAGATTCGAAGTTGGAATTTGAATGCCTGCAGCGTGTGGCGCAACTGGACCAGGAGAATCCCGCACGACAGGTTGAATTGGCCAAACTTGGAGAAAAGTTAGGCAACGCGGAAATCGCGGGCCGGGCCTTCCTGCGCGCCGCTCAGCTGGCCCAGGCAGCTGGGCAATCCACTGAGGCTTTGCAACATTTTGCCGATGCGCACCGTTTGGCACCCAGAGATCGCAGCATTGCCCTGCTTTTCGCGGAGGCACGTCTGCACAGCTCGGATGCCGCGGGTGCCGTTAGGTTACTCCAGCCTTTCGCGCCGCCCGATCCGTCTGATACAACATTTTTGAACATTTACGGTGAAGCGTTGCTCAAAACGAATCAGCTTGATATGGCTCGGGAAGCTTTTTTCGCGGTGTGCCGCGTAAAACCCGAGGGTTTCGAGAAGCTCTTTGATCTGACCGACAGGTATTTTGCGACAGGGGCAGAGGACACCGCGATTTCGGTGCTGGAACAAACGAAAGAGTGGATGTTTGCTGCGCGTTCGGAAACAGCCTTTGCGTCGCGACTCGATCAGATCGTCACTCAGCATCCGAAGTCGCTGCCACTCATCGAGTTTTGGGCAAAGCTTTACGATCAGTTGAACCGGGAAGTTAAGTATTTCGACGCGCTGATCAGCCTTTTCGACTTGAGTCTCGAACGCAACAAGATTTCGGAGGCTTGTGACGCGCTAGACCGGCTGGTGGAGATCGATCCGTACGACTATCGGATACACGAGCGCATTGCGAAAATTGAGGGCAAAGCGAGCGCATCTTTTCTGCGCAGCATCAACGCAAGGGCCGCGAAGGTTTCTGGAGCGACGCAGACGCAGTCGAGTCTTGGAAGTGGCGGAGTAGGGGAAGCCGCGCGCGCTCCAGCGACAGAGGAAGAGAAATCACAGAGAGCGCTGGATGATCTGATCGTTCAAGCGGAGATTTTCTTGCAGTACTCCTTGCAGAGTAAAGCCATCGAGCGGTTGGAGCGTATTGCGGATTTGTTTCCCGGCCACGAAGAGAAAAATGAGCGATTGCGGATGCTTTATGAGCGAGCGAATTGGTGGCCAAAAGGTTCGCAAACGCGCTCGCAACCCGCAGCGTCTGTTTCCGCACCGCCTCCGTCAGTGCCAGCTCCAGTTGTATCATCCGCTGCGGATACTCATCGCGACCTTGCTGAAATTGCCGAGGTGACGCGGCTGATGTACCGTGAAGTGACGCCACGCGAAGTTCTGGCTACTGCCGTTCGAGAAATCGGGAAGTACCTTGGCATTCGCCGGTGCATCGCCGTCATCGGAACGGTGGACGAAAAGTCACAGATGACCGCCGAATATGTTTCGTCCGGACTCAAGCCCGTCTCTACAACGGTTCTGGCTTCGGTCAGCGCCGCTCTGACGAAGCGCACTCCGGACGCATTGGGAGGCATCTCTGCCCAGGCCTCCCAAATCACGGAGCTGCGCGGACTCGACGTAGAGACCGTACTGGGCATTCCGCTGACCGATAAAGACACGCAGGCACCAGCAGGGATTCTGTTTGTGGGCGACACTGCCTCACGGGAATGGAAGCCTAACGAGAGCTATTTTCTGCAAGCCGTGGGCGATCAGATCATGATTTCGGTGAACCACACGCGGCTCCGCTCTTTGGTTCGCACGCTCGCAGTAGCGGATGAGAAAACGGGATTGCTCGGCCGCGGAGCCTATATCGATTGCCTCCTCGCGGAATCGAAGCGGTCCCGCACGCAGGGAACTCCGCTGGCGCTCGTGATTTTGGAGGTTGATCACGGTTCTGAGGTTCTTCGCGAAGAAGGCGATGCCGCGCTCGAAGCCTACATGAATCAAGTAGCGCGCGCCGTCGAGCCATCGATCCGGCAAGGTGATCTGGGAGTGAAATACACCGCGTGGTCGCTGGCTTTTGTGCTTCCTGATACCTCGCGCGAAAACGCGGAAGAGCTTGCCAAGAAACTGCGGAAGCTTGCGTCTCAAGTGCAGCCGGAGTGGGCGAAAAAACCACTGACGCTCGGTGCTGTAGTTGTCGATGCAGCTGCGCGCCCTGCCGACGAGAATGAGGACCGCGTTACGGAGTGGATTAACCGGGCGGAATTCGGACTGGACGAGATTCGGCGTCACGGCGGAAATCGAGTCGTCTCGCTTGCCGCGCCGCTACCTACCACATAATGCAAGATAGTAAGGAGGATTATGTTTCCAACGGATGTAGTTATTCTTGCCGGAGCGCGCACGCCCATGGCGCGCTACAACGGCGAATTCGCGAACATTTCGGCAATCGATCTGGGCGCGCTGGCAGCGAAGGAAGCGATCAAACGTTCTGGAATCGACGCCGGTGAAATTGACCATGTTGTCTTCGGCAACGTGCAGCAGAGCAGTTCCGATGCGCATTACGGAGCGCGTCATGTTGGATTGAAGGCTGGTTTGAAGGTTGAAACTCCCGCGGTGACCGTGAACCGGCTGTGCGGTTCGGGCATGGAAGCGATCAGTCAAGCCGCGCAGCGAATTCTTCTCGGCGAAGCCAAGACAGTGCTGGCTGGCGGAATGGAAAACATGACTCAGGTGCCGCACGTGATCCGCGGCGCTCGGAGTGGTTTCCGGCTCGGCGAAGGCAAGCTCGAAGACGCGCTCATGGCAGGTCTGCTGGACCCCATCAGCGGCTGCACGATGTCCGATACGGCGGAGAATCTCGCGGCCGAGTACAAAATCACGCGCGGCGAATCGGATGAATACGCACTTCGCAGCCAGCAGGCTGCGGAGGCTGCGTACAAAGCATGCCGAATGAGCGAGGAGATCGTGCCGGTCGAAGTGGGCAAAGGCAAGAAAGCCCATCTTTTTTCGCAGGATGATCACCGTCGGGCGGACACGACGATGGAGAGCTTGTCGGCGCTTCCACCCGCATTCCGCAAAGACGGTGTTGTTACCGCGGGTAATGCCAGCGGCATCGTTGACGGTGGTGCGGCTGTCGTAATGACGACTGAGAAGCTGGCAAAGGAGCGCGGTATTAAACCGCTTGGGCGCATCGTTTCGTGGGCGACGACGGGAGTTGAACCGCGCATGATGGGTATCGGTCCGGTGTCCTCGAGCAACAAAGCCTTACAACTCGCCGGACTGAAGTTGGACCAGATCGATTTGGTGGAGGTGAACGAAGCTTTCGCGCCGCAGTACCTTGCAGTGGAGAAAGCCCTGGGTCTCAACCGGGACAAAACGAACGTGAACGGAGGCGCCATCGCGCTTGGTCATCCACTCGGCGCCACGGGAACGCGGCTGATTTTGACTCTGTTGTTAGAATTGCGGCGGCGGAATCAGCGATACGGCTTGGCCACTGCATGCATCGGCGGCGGGCAGGGAATCGCGATGATCATCGAATCCATGTCTTGAGTTTCTTTCGCTGGTGATAGTTTTTGGACATTTGAGGAGAAGGAATGGCTATCGAAAAAGTTGGAGTTGTGGGCTGTGGACTGATGGGTTCAGGAATCGCGCAAATTGCCGCGCAGGCGGGATGCAAAGTTGTTGTCCGCGAAGTCAGCGAGGAAAGGCTGAATAAAGGCCTGCAATCCATCGAAAAAAGTCTCAGCAAATTCGTGGAAAAGGGAACACTGTCTGCTTCCGACCGGGACGCGACGCGTTCGCGGCTTCACGGAACGACAAAGTTGGAGGATTTTAAAGACTGCGATTTGATCGTCGAGGCGATCATAGAGCAATTGCCGGAGAAGCGCGAACTCTACACAGCCCTCGACAAAATCTGTGGCAAGCAGACGATTTTTGCGAGCAACACATCTTCGCTTTCAATTACTGAAATGGCTTTTCTGACGGCGCGGCCGGAGCGTTTCATTGGACTCCATTTTTTCAATCCTGTCCCGTTGATGAAGCTTGTGGAAGTCATTCGCACGATTGCGACGGACCCGAAAGTTTGTGATGAGGCCGTGGCGTTCGCCACGCGTGTGGGCAAAGTGCCTGTGCGAACCTCCGATCGCACTGGGTTCATCGTGAATCGCTTGCTCGTTCCTTATCTTCTCGACGCTGTGCGCGTTCTGGAGGGCGGAGTCGCTTCCATCGAAGACATCGATAATTCGATGAAGCTAGGCTGCGGCTATCCCATGGGTCCCCTGACGTTGCTCGATTTTGTGGGCTTGGACACGACTTTCTACATCGCGAACATCATGTTCGACGAATTCAAAGAGGAGCGCTTCGCTCCGCCGCCGCTCCTGAAGCGAATGGTTCTGGCGGGATGGAATGGTCGCAAGGCGGGACGCGGCTTCTACGATTATTCCGAAGCAGCGAAGCCCCGCGCGATGCAGCTCGGATAGCCAGAAATCAAATTACGGAGCCCAGCTATGGCTTATGAAAATTTGCTGTTCGACATCAAAGATCAGATCGCACACATCACTTTCAATCGACCCAAGGTTCTGAATGCGCTAAACCGACGCACGGTCGAAGAACTAGGTGACGCGCTGAATAAGGTGCGCGACGCCAATGTTCGCGTTTTGATTCTTACGGGCTCCGGCGAAAAGTCGTTCGTCGCTGGCGCGGACATCAACGAGCTTGCGCAGCGAACGCCGGTCGATGGCAAGGATTTCTCGCTTTTTGGCCAGGAGGTTTTTCACCGGCTGGAAGCGATGGGCAAGCCGTCAATCGCTGCGATCAATGGCTTCGCGCTCGGCGGAGGCTGCGAACTCGCGTTGAGCTGCACGATGCGTATCGCCAGCAAGACTGCGCGCCTAGGCCAGCCGGAAGTGAAACTTGGAATTATTCCGGGTTACGGAGGTTCCCAACGGCTTGCGCGTCTGTGCGGCAAAGGCATCGCGCACGAGTTGATTCTTACGGGGGAGATGATTTCCGCGGACGAGGCGCTGCGCATCGGACTCGTGAATCATGTCGTCGAGCCACAGGAATTGATCTCTACTGCGGAAGCGATCGCAAAAAAAATTATCGCCAACGCGCCTCTTGCTGTTCAGTTTTCCATGTATGCTATCGAACGGGGAATGGAAATGTCGCAAGAGCAGGGCTTATTCCTTGAGGCGACTCTGTTTGGACTTTCCTGCGCCACCGAGGATATGCGTGAAGGGACGCGCGCCTTCGTTGAGAAGCGCGCGGCGCAATTTAAGGGAAAGTAGTGATGCCCTCGAAAAAGCCAGCGCCTCTGCGGTCGAAATCTACGCAGGGAGACCTTTCCAGTTCGGATTTCCGCTTCGGAATTGTTCTCAGCCGCTTTAATCAGTTCATCACAGACCGTTTGTTAGCGGGCGCCCTGGATGCACTGCAACGCGCAGGCGCATCGGACAGGCAAGTTGAAATCATTCGCGTGCCGGGGTCGCTGGAGATTTCCATCGCTGCGAAGAAGCTAGCGCAAACCGGCCGGTGCGACGCCATTATTTGCATTGGCTGTGTGCTACGCGGGGAGACTTCCCATTACGATCACGTTTGCAGCGAAGTGGCTCGCGGCGTGCAGCTCGCTCAACTGGATACCGGCGTGCCGATGCCTTTTTGCGTGCTGACGTGCGACACGCTGGAGCAAGCCATCGACCGCGCTGGCCTGAAAAGCGGAAACAAAGGCTTCGATGCGGGGCTTACGGCAATCGAAATGGCACAGCTTTCCCGCAAGCTTTCGGGCGAGAATAAGGCCGCCACGTCAAAGAAGCAGTCACGCCCTTCCCGTCGCCGCTGAACGATGACCCTTCGGCACAAGTCACGCGAATGCGCCTTGCAAATGCTGTTTCAATGGGGAATCAATCATCAGGCTGTCGGGCGCATCGAGGAGTCGTTTTGGAAATCCGCGCGCGCTGCCGAGTCCACACGCCGCTTTGCAAACGAGCTTTTCGAGGGCGCCGTGGCGCAAGCGGAATCGAACGACAAACTTGTCGAGCAATTCTCGAAAAACTGGCGTTTAGACCGCATGCCGGAAATCGACCGGGGTATCTTGCGCCTGGCCATTTACGAGCTGCGGGCTGGTACTGCGCCCGTGAAGGTGGCAATCGACGAAGCAATCGAACTTGCCAAGACATTCTCCACCGCTGAATCGGCGCCGTTTCTCAATGGAATTTTGGATGCGGCCGCCAAATCTCTCGACGGCTCCACTTAAACTGCTCGCAACTTCCCTACGGCGTCCGTGTTTTATCCGCTGAAAGCAAGGGCTTGATGGAGGCCCAAAAAAGGAGCCTCAAATGGATTTCGGAAGAATAGTTCGACGCAGTTTGTTGGCGGCAGCACTCGGGAGTTTGTTTACGATGGGCGGCTTCGCACAACCGGCGAACGCGACGCCTCGATATGGCGTGCATCGCGATATACAGAACAACCGCCGTGACCTCCGGCAGGATTTTCGCATGCGCAACCGCGAGAATCGCGATATCGGCCGGCGTTTGCGGGAATTGCGGCGCTCGAATCAGGAGTTCGGACGCAATAGTTTTCGATCTAGGATGCTTCGTCGCAGTCTTCGCCGTGACTTGCGTGAGCGCCGGGTCACGAATCGCGAGATTCGTCAGGACCGACGCGATGCATGGCGCGATCATCACCGCGGCTGAAGCTTCGTCGCGTGAGGAGCGGATACACGAAAGGCCGACTCGCTGCGAGCCGGCCTTTTCATTTGCGCAGAATCTTATTCGCGATGTTCGTTATATTTCGATGTGCCCTTCGAGAATGCGCACCGCCGATCCACTGACGCGGGGAACAAGCTTCCCTTTTTCATTGCCCACTCGCACGTGAATCTCACTAGGCCTTCCCATCTCAACGCCCTGAGTGATGGACAGCTCTTCACCCACCTTTAATCTTTCATGACGGACCAAATAAGCTCCCAGCGAGCCGCCTGCAGAGCCGGTGGCTGGGTCCTCCACGATCTCCCACGGGAGCATGCCGCGTGAAAACGCTTTTCCCCGGCCGCCAAGCGCAAAGCAGTACGCCATTGTGCTGTTGCCGTTTAACAGATGAAACAGCGCGCGGAGGTTTGACTGTATCTTCTGCAATGTGGCCTTGTTTCGCAGAGGAACCATCAGGTTGAAAATCCCAGTCGACACCGATTCGATCGGCAAGCGGGAGTCGATATCCTCGGTGCGTAAGCCGAGAGCTTCTGCAAGAGCCGCGCGCGAAATTTTCGAGGGCTTGAAACGAGCTTCCTTCTGCGTCATGGTAACGCGCACGGGGCGTCCGTTCCTGAACGTAATTTCCACGGGCAAGATACCCGCGCCGGTTTGTTGCTGAACTTGCACAGGGCCTTCCGAGGCGGGCACCACGCCGAGTTCCGCCAAAAGAAACCACGTACCCACTACGGGATGACCCGCAAACGGCAATTCGCGCGTAGTGGTGAAAATGCGGAGCCGCGCGAGGGCTCGATTGTTCGTCGGCCGCTGCACAAACACCGTCTCAGCGAGATTCATCTCACGCGCCACTGCTTGCATCTGCTGACGCGACAAATCATCTCCATCAGTTACCACGGCTAACGGGTTGCCCGCGAAAGCTTTGGTTGTGAAGACGTCGAGTTGGTAGAGGCGGCGTTTCACGATCGATTGTTCAATCCTTTCGATTCCGATTGTGCCACGGCGAGGTTATTTCGGAACACAGTGTTTTCTCCGCCCACAGAAAGACAATTGGGGTCGGTATTCGCACGGCCCGGCCTTCACACGCACATCTAAGGTTAGAGTTTTCGTACTTGAGCGCAAACCTCGGTCAATACTCGCTGTGTTGTTTGCGAATTCGCGGTCTCCGCATACACGCGCAGCATACGCTCGGTTCCCGATGCACGAACAAGCAGCCAGCCAGCGTCGCCGAAATAGAGCTTGTGCCCATCTGTGCTCTCGCGGCGCACGACTTGCCATTCGAGAAGCTTTTCCACGTGAAAACCGAAATATTCGATAGCACGTTCCTTTTGCCCATCTTTCAGTTCCAGATCGACGCGCCCATAGTGGTGAATGCCAAATTCTTTGTGAAGCATCGCGACGAGTTCTCCGAGGCGCTTTCCGTGCCAGGCCATGACCTCGGCGAGCAGAAGGGCGGTGACTGTGGCGTCGCGCTCAGGCAAGTACGCTTTCGTTGCGAACCCGCCGCTTTCTTCGCCGCCGAGCAGGATGTCGCGCTCGAGCATGAGTTCGCAGATGTGCTTAAAGCCAATTGGGGTTTCGAAAACGGTGCGGCCGAACTTCTTCGCGATTTTGTCGATCAGTTTCGTGGTCGAAAATGTTTTCGCAACGTCACCAGATTGCTTGCGGCTTTCCACGAGGTGCCAGAGCAGAATCGCGAAAATCTGGTGCGGCGTGACGAATGTTCCATCGGCATCCACCGCGCCGACGCGGTCACCGTCGCCGTCAGCGGCAAATCCTGCGTCATACTTGCCTTTGACAACGGCGTCTTGTAGCGCCAACACGTGCGGCTCGATTGGCTCGGGATTGACACCGCCAAATAGGGGATCGTACTGGCCGCGAATTTCGTCGCACTCGACACCGTGGCGCATGCAAAGCTCACGAAAAAGCCCGCAGGCTGCTCCATGCATTGGATCCACAACAAAACGAAACTTGCACTCGCGCAGGCGCTGCCAATCGACGAGCGTTGACAGTTTTTCCAAATACGGAGCGCGCACGTGCAGCGAATGAATCAGGTCCTTTCGGGGCGGCAGCGTTGTTGCTCCGTTCGACAGCACGGCGGCAAGCTCTTTTTCGATTTCCGCGACGATTCCAGGAAGCGCCGAGCTTCCGTAGCTCGCTTTGTACTTCACGCCACTCCATCGCGGAGGATTGTGGCTCGCGGTAATCATGATTCCGCCTGCGGCCTCACGTTGACGCACCAGAAAAGAGAGGGCTGGAGATGGGCACGGCCCATCGGACAACCAGACCGGCGTTCCCGTCGCCGCGATCACTTCCGCAGCGGCGCGCGCGAACATTGGCCCGCCGAATCGCGTATCGTAACCGACCAATACACTGCTTTGCACTTTTTCTGCCCGAATGACGTAGCGCGCAATTGCCGTCGCGACTTTCCGGACGTTCGCCACGGTGAAATCCTCGGCGATTACGCCGCGCCAGCCATCAGTGCCGAAGCAAATCTGCGTCATACGAAAAGTATATGCGATGGTGAGTCAAGCGGGAAGCGCTGAGGAAAACGACGGCGAACCTGCCGCGCTTCACGCTAAAGCAGGTCGTTTCTTCTCTTTTGTTCCAACCACTTCACAATTTTGCCCACGTCTTGCGCTCGCTCTCGGGGACACACCAGCAACGCATCTTCGGTTTCGACGACCACGAGATCGCGAATGCCAATTGCCGCAACGAATTTCTTCGGACTCCAGAGAAAATTCCCGTTTGCGTCGAGAGTGAACGATTTTCCCGAAGATACATTTACGCCCTTCTTGTCTGCAAGCAGCTCATACACTGCTCCCCACGATCCGATGTCACTCCAGCCGACATTTGCTGGGAGAACGAAGACATGCTGGTCGTCGCTTCCGTGAGTGGCTGGTTCCATCACTGCATAGTCGACGGAAATGTTTTCCAGGCGAGGGTAAATCCTTGCAAGTGTTCGCGAATAGGAAGAGGTTCCAATCGAACGCTCCAACTCGGCGAGCGCACTTCGTGTTTGCGGGAGGAATTGTCCCAGGCATTCCAAGAACGTCGAGACACGCCCAAAAAACATCCCGGCATTCCAAAAATATTTGCCCGTTGAAACATATTTGTGCGCGTCGCGAGGATTTGGCTTTTCAGTGAACCTCCGGACGGCGTAGGCATCGACTCCGTCGATTGGACCGGCGCTCTTCCCGCGCTCAATATATCCGAATCCGGTATCAGGGCGCGTCGGCGGGATACCTAGCACGACTAAGTTTCCCGGGCGCTCCGCAAGGGTCATGGCCGCACGCACGATGCGACGGTAGCGTGCGCGGTCAGCAACGTAATGGTCAGCAGGCAACACGGCCATTAATGCGTCGCCGTATTTTTTGGTTAGGTGAATTGCTGCAAGCCCGATGGCCGCAGCCGTATTTCTGCCGACGGGCTCGACGAGGACCTGCGTGGACGCCACAGGGGGCAGTTCACGTCGCACGCCCGCAGCCTGGTCACGATTCGTGACGACCCACACGCGATTTGCAGGAAAAAGCGAAGCGAGCCGCTCTGCCGTTTCGCGCAACATGCTTTTTGTGCTCACGATGTTCAACAGCTGCTTTGGCGTGCGCTTGCGACTCCGCGGCCAGAAACGCGTCCCGCGTCCACCAGCCAGGATGACTGCGCACTGAGTCAGGTTTTTTTTGGTTGGCATTGTCGAAATTGGAAACCGCTAGGCGTAGGGTACAGAAACGCGCAGCAAGGTCGTGGTCTCCTTTGGTTCGTAAATACAGTCGCGCAGTGCGGCGGGAACCAACCAGGCTTGAGAGCACGAGTATTCAACAACCGCGCCACCAGGCTGAGTGTGCAAAGTGCCGCCTCCACCAAGCACGATAATGAGTTCAAGTCTTCCGCCGGGCTTTACAAAGTATTGCGTTGTCGCAAATACGTGGCGGACCACTGAGAAGTAAGGGCATTCGACAAGAACACTGAGCTGGGCGTTCTCATCTTGATGCTCAATCGGCGTGACTCTCCCGCCCAATTGTTCTCCAAAACGAATCACATCGACCGCTTTCTCGATGTGCAGTTCGCGCAGATTTCCGTTAGGATCGCGGCGGTTAAAATCGAACACTCGATAAGTGATGTCGGAGTTTTGCTGAATCTCGCACAGGACCATTCCCCGCCCGATTGTGTGCACGGTTTTGGAGGGAACAAAGATAGCGTCCCCTGAATTCACGGGAATTCGCTCCAGCAAGTCTTCGGGACTGTTGTTTGCGATCGCCGCGCGAAACTTCTCGGCGTTTACCTCCGGCTTCAGTCCAACACGCACTTCTGCGCCCGGCTGCGCCGAGACCACGTACCACATCTCCGTTTTTCCGGTTCCTCCGGTCGCAGTCTCATGACGCATCGCGTAATCGTCATCTGGGTGCACCTGCACGGAAAGCTTCTCGGCGGGAAACAGAAACTTGGCGAGAACGGGAAACGGCTCGTGCCGTCGCGCTCGGTTTCCTGCCCACTCATCGCTCATGCGTGGCCACGCATCTCCGAGTCGTTGGCCAGCGAAAGGACCGTCTGCGAATCGGCATTCATTCCCCGTCAGCCAGACCTCCCCAACGGGTTCGCGAAGGGACACTTTTTCGGGAAATAGCGGTGCCAAGTTTCGAGCGCCCCAAATGCGCGGTACGAATTGGGGTTCGAGCCGTACAGGCCGGAGCGTCACAGACCTTATCCGCGAGTCGCGGCTGCCGAGCTCACTGGCTTGCCGGCGCGAAAAAAACTGGCGAGCCGCCGGAGACCTTCTTCGATGCGCTCCATCGAAGTCGCATAGGAAATTCGCAAATAGCCCGGCGCACCGAACGCTTCTCCCGGAATCACGACCACGTGCGCGCGCTCCAGCAGATCTTTGGCAACGCGCAATGTATCTACTGGTGCGCCACTGTTTTCCTCAACTGCGCCAGCGACATTGGGAAACACGTAGAAGCTCCCCATTGGTTCGTGACAGCTCACACCGGGAATTTGTCTCAGACCATCGATAATTCTTTTGCGCCGTTTGGTGAATTCACCGACCATCTCCTGGACGCTTTCCATGCCGCCGCGCAGAGCCTCAAGCGCTGCGTATTGTGCGATGGAGGTCGGATTCGAAGTGGACTGGCTTTGCAGCTTCAATACCGCGTCGGCAATCTCCGGCGGCGCGAGCGTGTAACCCATCCGCCATCCGGTCATCGCAAAAGTCTTCGACAGCGAAGCCGAAATAATCACGTGGTCTTTCGCGCCCGGCAAACTCGCGATGGAGAACGGCTTCGCGTTGCCGTAAACAAAGTGCGAGTAACACTCGTCGGAAAGCACCCAAACGCCATGTTTCTTCGCGACGTCCAAAATCTTCGCAAATTCGTCTTCTGGAATCACCGCGCCAGTTGGATTGGACGGAGAGTTTACGATGAGAAGCTTCGTCCTCGGCGTGATCGCTTTTTCAATCTCGGAAGCGCTCGGGATAAACCCGTTTTCGGCTGATGTTTCGAGAATAACGGGCGTGCCATCGGCGCACTTCACGATTTCCGGATAGCTCACCCAGTAGGGCGCTAGAATCAACACTTCATCGCCGGAGTTAACGAGCGCATGGATCACATTGAACAGCGAATGCTTGCCGCCACAGTTGATTACGCACTCCTTGGGCGCATAGGCGCTGCCCAGATATTTCGCATGCCAGTCGACCGCAGCCTGACGCAGCGGCATGACGCCACCCGACGGCGTGTACTTCGTCTTGTTGTCCTCGATCGCTTGTATAGCCGCACGCTTGATGTGCTGAGGCGTAGGGAAATCCGGCTCGCCCGGCCCAAAGTCGACTACATCAATGCCGCGGGAGGTCAGTTTTTCCTTTTCCATCAACACGACGAGCGTTGCCGAAGGTTCAATGCGTTTCACTCGCTCTGCCAGTTCCATTCTCAGCCCCCTTGAATTTCTCTATGTAACTTTCGCTTTCAGCCGTTCCTCAACCGCGAGCGGCACTAGATCCTTAACAGATCCACCCAGCCCGGCAATTTCGCGGACCAGCCGCGAACTCAGATAGATGTAGGCCTCGGCAGGCATCATGAAAACGGTTTCGATCTTGGGTTCCAGCTTGCGGTTCATCAGCGCCATTTGCAGTTCGTATTCGTAGTCGGAAATGGCGCGTATGCCGCGCAGCACGACCTGCGCGTTTTTTTGCCGCGCATAATCCATCAGCAAGCCCTCAAACACATCCACTTCGACATTGGGCCATGGCTGTGTCACTTCCCTGAGCATTTCGAGCCGTTCGCTCACGGCAAAGAGAGGGTCTTTTTCCATGTTGCGCAGAACAGCGACCACGAGCCGGTCGAAAATCTTCGCCCCGCGTCCGATCAAATCCAGATGCCCATTTGTGACGGGGTCGAAGGACCCCGGATAAATTGCCAGTACAGGTTTCATCGCCGCAGCGGTCACTGCGCGCATTCTAACCTAGAATTCCTTCGATGGTGTTGGCAAAATCCTCCCGTCGAACTTCCATCTTTTGTTAGGCTTCGGCTTGTGTCAGCAGGCGGTCCAGTTTTTCGGTTTGCAACTGCTGCGAGCTGGCAGGGAACAATCAGGGTCGCCAAAACCCCACTCAAAAATTAATATTGTGTTAACACTTTTCGTTGAGTTAAACCCTATCCTGTACAGATGCCAAACGACGCTCTAGTTGTGCAAGCTTTGCCCGGACTGCGTGATGGCGAGACGATTCTCGATTGCAGCGGGCCGTTCACCATTCAGACTTTTTTTTCCTTCCAAAATGCTGCCCGTGACTTAGACTCCAGCCGAATGTTGCTCGTCGACCTTACGAAAGTGCCATACATGGACTCTGCCGGACTCGGCGCCTTGGTCGGTGCGTTCATCTCAGGACGCAAGTCAGGCCGACGCATGGTGCTTGTCGGCGCAGGCGAACGCATCACGGCGCTCATCCGCATGTCGAATCTGGGACAGTTTTTTCCGCTGTATGCTTCCCGTGATGAGGCTGAAGCCGCTTTCAACTCTGTCCAATAGGCTCGTGCGTACCGTAAATAACTCAACATCTCGAGGTTGGTTAGGGTCATCCCATGAGCAATCAGGATAGTTCCGCACTTCTCCCCGTAGCAATCGCTGAAGCTCGCATGAGTCTTGCGGAAGGAGGCATTCCCATCGGCGCAGCACTTTTTGACCGAGACGGGAAGCTTCTGGGCCGCGGACATAATTTGCGCGTTCAGGAAGACGACCCGGCCACGCATGCGGAAACTGATGCCTTCAGGCAAGCGGGTCGCCAGCGGTCTTACAGTGACAAGATTATGGTCACAACCCTCGCTCCTTGCTGGTATTGCAGTGGGTTGATTCGGCAGTTTCGCATCGGCAAGGTCATCGTCGGCGAGTCACAGAACTTTCGCGGCGGCATTGACTGGCTGCGCGAAAACGGTGTGGAAGTAATTGACTTAGCAAATCAGGACTGCATTCAAATGCTGGCTCAGTTTATCCAGGCCAATCCCGACTTGTGGTACGAAGACATCGGGGAAGAATGATTTTTCGCGCGCTCGCTTGGCAGGACTTCGCTTTGCTCACTCGTATCGGAGCACAATCATAGGATCGACCTTCATCGCTCTTCGCACGGGTATGTAGCATGCGGCAATCGCCACGCTGGTCAGTAGCACGACGACAGCGCCAAAAGTAACCGGATCCGTCGCGCGGATGCCAAACAGCAGGCTCGATATCAGCCGGGCCAGTGCCAGAGATCCACAAATCCCGAGTACAACTCCGATGAAAGCCAGCTTCAAGCCGTGTGTAACAATCAGCCTTAGCACGTCGCGTGGTTGCGCGCCAAGCGCCATCCGAATGCCAATTTCGCTGGTCCGCCGGCCGACCATGTAGCTCATCACGCCATAAATCCCCACGGCTGCCAGCAAGAGCGCCAACAAGGCAAGTATACCCGTAAGAATCGCGGAAAAGCGCCGTGGAGCCACCGAGCCCGCGAGCAGTTCGTTCATCGTCATGACGTTGGCAAGGGGCAAGACTGGATCGATCTTGTGAATCACATCTGCTGCGGCAAGAGCCACACGATGCGGATCAGAGGTCGTGCGAATAATCAAGTTTGGCGTCCACCCGCCTGAAAGATGGCTGTGTTGGCGCCAATGCCGAGCGCAAGCGTAATTACCGCGACGAGCGTGAAACCAGGATTCTTCCGTAGCATTCGCGCGCCATAGCGAACGTCCTGCCACAGCGTCTCGAGAAAATGTCCGGCGCGCACCTCGCGCGTCTGCTCCTTCACTTGCTCCACTCCGCCGAGTTCCATTTTCGCCTCCCGCCGCGCCTCGCGAGCATCGACTCCGCTACGCATTTTCTCGTCCGCGACCATCGCGGTGTATCCACGCACTTCCTCGTCAAGTTCTGCATCCGCTTGCTGTCTACGCCGCCAATTCCGCAGCGCGTTTTTCAGCCACATCTATGCTCGCCTCAACTCGCCGTGCACCAACGGTCACTCGTATCGCAGTGCGACCATTGGATCCACCTTCATTGCTCTCCGTGCGGGAATCCAGCACGCTGCCAGCGCAACAATCGCCATTACGACGCACGCAAACACGAGCGTCGCCGGGTCCTCGGGTTTCACGCCGAAGAGCAGGTTCTCCAGCGACTTGGTCGCTGCGAGCGATCCAGCGAGCCCTATCACAATCCCCAGTCCTGCGATGATCAACCCCCGTCGCAGGATCATCCACAGCACCTGGCTTCCAGTGGCTCCAATAGCCATGCGGATTCCAATTTCATGAGTCCTTTGTACCACGGTATACGCCATCACGCCGTACGTTCCGACAGCCGCGAGGATCAACGCGAGTGCTGCGAGTGCTCCGAGGAGAAATGTCTGGTAGCTGGTATCCGTCATAGATTCTGAAACGATTTGGGGAATCGTGCGTACGTTGAAAACGGCCAAGCTGCTGTTCTGCGAATGCACGGCCTGATCAACAATCTTCGTCAGGCTTTCCGGAGTCCCGGCGCTAAGCACCGAAATGGTAAGCGGCAGCGGCTCTTGTCCAAATTGCAACATGAGCGGCAGCGGCCAGTAAAGTTCAGGCAGTGGCGCTGTACGCAAATCGAATTGACGCGTATTGCCTGCAATACCGACGACTCGTAAGGAAATCGAGTCGCCGTCCCGGATTGTTTTGCCCAGCGCCTCCTGGTTTCGCCAGAATTGGTCGGCCATCGCCTTGTTCACCACCACATCGATTTCGATCGGAACGGTGGGTTTGAAGGAGGGATTCTTTTCGGACAGTTTCGCCAGGTTGTTTAATGCGTTCGTCGTGCCGTCGATATCCGCCTGACTGAATCCTCTGCCTTTGAGCATCGGAATCCCCAGCACGCGAAAATAATCCAGCGTCACAGAATTGTTTTGGACCAGTTTCTTCCTCAGGCTTTCATCCGTTGAGCCGTCTATGTCTACGTAGCCGCTCGTCCCTGGCATGAGTGGCAAAGCGTTGGAGACGGCAGCGTCCAGCACGCCAGGCGTGCTTCGGAGAGAATCCAGCAAACGGTTCAGGAACTGTAACCGGCTTTCCGCAGATTCGTATTGCTTCGGTGGGAGCTGCACCATTGCCGTTAGGATCTTTTCCGGTTTGACACCGATGTTCACGCGCCGCATGTCCGCGAATGTCCGCAGCAATAGTCCTGCGCTCATGACTAATGCCAGCGAAAGCGCCACCTCCGCTGCGACCAGCCCATCCCGCAAGAGTCGCCCGCGTGAGGACGTGGCATAGCCCTTTTGCGAGTTTGCTCGAACATTTCTGCTCACCGCCCGCTGGGACATTTGAAACGCAGGCAGCATCCCAAAGAGGATCCCAATCGCGACACTCACCGCCAGCGTGAACAACAGAACAGCCACATTCACTCCCATCGGATTCGGTTGGGGAAGGGGAAACGTCTTTGTTTTAGTCGCCGCATTCACACAAGCGTAGGCCAGTCCAATTCCCGGGATCGCTCCGCATAGCGACAGCAACAGGCTTTCCGTCAATAATTGCCGCACCAGCCGCTTGCGGCTCGCTCCTAGCGCGGCGCGTATCGCCGCTTCATTTCTCCGAGCCGCCGACCGGGCCAACAACAGATTTGCTACATTGATGCAGGCGATGAGCAGCACCAGGCCAACCGCGGCGAACATAATCCACAATTCAGACTGTGTCCCTCCGATGAGTTGTTCCTTCAGCGAAACCACCTCAGCGGACACATTGTTGTTCGAATTGGGGAACTCCTTCTCAAGCCGCGCATCGATTTCGCGTAAATCTGATCTCGCCTGCGCAACGCTTACCCCAGCCTTCATTCTCCCAATTGCGTTGAACTGGTGGCTGCCCCGTACCCCCAACCCTTTTTGCGAGGTATCGAGCGGAATCCACACATCTGCCGGGGCCGGCAGCTTGTACCATGGCGGCATCACTCCCACAACCGTGTACGCCAAACCGTTTAGTTCGACAGTTTTCCCGATTACATCGTTCTGCTTGCCAAAATGGCCCTGCCAGAATCCATAACTCACCAACGCCACATTGTTTTTCCCCTCTTGATCCTCTCCGCTCACGAACGTCCGGCCAAGGAATGGCTTCACTCCCAGCAGCGGAAAAAAGTTGGCGCTTGTCTCTATCACTGTCGCGCGGTCTGCTTCTCCTGTACCGCTCGCATTGAAATCCTCGTCATACGAATAGATGGCCATATCTTGAAAAGTCTTGTTCTGTGCGCGCCAATCCAAAAAGTCTTGACCGATCAGCGGAAAATTTCCGGGCGAACGTTCTGTCTCCCATAGCTGTACCACACGATCAGGGCTGCGAAACGGCAGCGGACGCAGAAGCACAGCGTCCACCACGCTGAAAATCGCCGTGTTTGCGCCGATGCCGAGCGCGAGCGTAATTACGGCGACGAATGTAAATCCCGGATTCTTTCGCAGCGTGCGCGCGCCGTAGCGAACGTCCTGCCACAGCGTCTCGAGAAAATGCCCGGCGCGTACTTCACGCGTCTGTTCCTTCACTTGCTCCACTCCGCCCAATTCCATTTTCGCCTCCCGCCGCGCTGTTTTAGCATCCGCACCACCACGTACTTTTTCTTCAGCGAGCATCTCGACGTACCCGCGCATTTCCTCGTCAAGTTCTGTGTCGGCGCGCCGTCTACGCCGCCAGTTTCTGAGCGCATTGTTCAGCCACATCTGAGGTCACCTCAGTCCGTCTTGCACCGATGATCACTCGTATCGCAGGGCGACCATTGGATCCACACGCATGGCCCGCCGCGCCGGCACATAGCACGCCATAACGCCAACCAACGTCAACGCAATTACCACCACCGCAAACGTCAGTGGATCGGTTGCGCTGATCCCGTACAGCATGATCGACAGAACACGCGTCAGCGCAAAAGCGCAGCCCAGCCCGAGCACAATACCGCTCAGAACTATGACTAAACCACGTCGCATGACGAGCTGCGCAATCTGCATCGGATTGGCGCCCAGGGCTATTCGTATTCCGATTTCATGCGTACGCTGTGCGACGGTGTACGAAATCACGCCATACAGCCCCATCGACGCAAGAATCAATCCCAGCAGGCCGAATAATCCAAAGACGGCTCCGCCTGCCCGTGGAAGCAGCAGCGATACACTGGTCGCCTGCTGCACAGTTTCGAGATTTGTTACAGGTATATTTGTGTCGATTTCCTTCGCAATTTGTCGAATCGACGCCAGCGCAGTTGTCGGATTGCCGATGGTCCGCGCGACGAGAATTCGATCGGGGTTTTCTTCCTGACGCATTGACAAATACACGTACGGCCGCGGCGATTCTCCCAGCGTGATGTATTTCCCGTCGGCGGCGACTCCCACTACCTCATAATTTTTCCCGCCATGTGAAACGAGTTTGCCGATCGCGTCTTGTCCCGGCCAGAATTGCTTCGCCAGGGTTTCATTCACAATTAAGACGGGCGGCGATTTTGGCTTGTCCCGACCATCGAATTCGCGGCCTCGCAGAATCGGAATTCGCATCGTTTTGAAGTAGTCGGTATCCACCGTTGCCGTTGCAACAGGTGATTTCTGTTGGAGAGTCCCTGCGGGAGCATAGCCTCTTATTTGGTCGCTAAATGTTAGTGGCAGCCGGTCGGCTTCGCTCGCGCTTGTCACTCCCGGCAGCGCCAGAATGCGCGGAATGAGCCGCTCATAGAAAGCATCGGCTTTTGTCGTGTCATATCCGGCAAGCGACGCATTGAAACTTGCCGTCGCTATGTCCGATGCGTCAAATCCAGGATTGACGCGCGACGCGTTCCACAAGCTTCTGAGAGAAAGTCCAGCACAAATCAGCAGCGTGAGGGAAATCATGAGTTGGCCTACGACCAATGCATTCAGCAGTCGATGCTTGCCCCGCGACCCCGTCGTTGCGCCTGTCTCTTCTTTGAGCGCTTCCGCCAAGCCTCGCTTCGATGTATTCAGCGACGGAATCAATCCGAACAAAAAAGTTGTTCCCAGAACTGCCGCTGCTGTAAATGCCAATACGCGCCAATCAATGTCGATTGTGAGGCCGAAGGCAACCGGCAAGGATGTATTCAGATTCATCAACCCTCGCGAGAGCGCATTGTCCAAAAGCGACGTGATCGCCAGCGCCGCGGCGCCACCGAGTAACGACAACAGCAAGTTTTCCGTCAAGAGCTGCCGGACAAGCCTGAGGCGTCGTCCGCCAAGCGCCGAGCGAATGGCGATTTCCCGTCGTCGTTCCGTCGCCCGCGCCATCAACATCCCGGCAATGTTCGCGCATGCAATTAACAAAATCAGCCCGGCAAATCCGAGAAGCACAACCGACGTTGCGGAAACCACCTTGTCGGCCTCCGGAATGATCTTTACTTGACTTGCTGGAACAAGAACAACATCCCGTTCCTTGTTCGAGTCCGGGTAGGTTTTTATCAACCGCTCCGCGATTGCATGCAGCTCGGCTTGGGCTTGCTTGATTGATACGCCAGGGTTCAGCCGTCCCATGGCAAAAAGCCACTGGCTTCCGCGATCCTTAACGGGATTTCCCAGGTGCAATACCACATCCATGGAGATCGGCACCCACAGCTTTGGTGCGACACCTCGCATTAAACCGTGGAAATCCGAGGGCGCGACGCCAGCTACAGTGATCGGATGTCCATTAATCGTAATCGCTTTTCCGATAACATTCGGGTCGCCCGCAAATTGGTTTTGCCACATCGCGTAGCTGAGTATGGCTTCCGCGTCCGCTCCAGGCACGCGATCTTCGGTTTCGTTGAAGCCGCGGCCTAATCGCATATGCACGCCAAGCTCATGGAAGTAGTTTCCGGTGATTTCTTCTGCGGGAACCATCTCGCTATCGCCGGCGCGCTCTAGGGCAACCCCTGTAGGCGCATATGCAAGCAATCCCGAGAGCAACTTGCTTTCAGTGCGAAAATCTTCAAGATCTGGATAAGCGAGAGGGATGTAGTCCGTGACCGCTTGATCCTTTTGATCTTTTGTGGGCGTGCTGTACACATCCACCAATTCCTGAGGTGCCCTTACAGGAAGGGGTTTGAACAGGAACGAATTAATCGCGCTGAAAATCACGGTGTTCGCGCCGATGCCCAGCGCGAGCGTGATTACGGCGACGAGCGTGAAACCTGGATTCTTCCGCAGCATGCGTGCGCCGTAGCGAAGGTCCTGCCACAGCGTTTCGAGCAAATGTCCGGCGCGCACCTCACGCGTCTGCTCTTTCACCTGCTCCACTCCGCCGAGTTCCATCTTTGCCTCCCGCCGCGCTGTTTTAGCATCCGCACCACCACGTACTTTTTCTTCGGCGAGCATCTCGACGTAGCCGCGCATTTCCTCGTCAAGTTCTGTGTCGGCTCGCCGTCTGCGCCGCCAATTCTGAATTACATTCCTTAGCCACATAGCTTTGTCTCTGCTTTTTCTAACCACTCGCCCTAGTTACTCGTCACTGCTTTTCACGCTTCCAGCGCGCGTTCAATCGCCAGTGAAATTCGGCCCCATCTTTCTGTTTCGCTTTCGAGTTGTCTCCGGCCTTTCTTCGTGAGCCGGTAATACTTCGCGCGCCGGTTGTTTTGCGACTCGCCCCATGAGGATTCAAGCCAGCCCTCTTCCTCCATGCGGTGAAGGGCAGGAAAGAGCGAGCCCGGTTTCACTTGGAAAGTTCCTTTGGTAACCTGCTCGATGCGCCGCGAAATTCCCAGGCCGTGCATTTCTTCGAGCGCAAGCGCTTTCAAAATCAGCATGTCGAGCGTCCCTTGCAGCAACTCTGTTTGCGAGCGTCCCATCTTGTCTCCTATAGGCAATCTGTATCTCGTCGAGACATTAGCCTGTCTCCTATCGAATGTCAATACGTAGGACGTGGCAGGAATGTTCCATAGGGAGATGATGGTTAGACGATGACAGCGAGGGCGCGATCAGACGAACTGAGCAATGAAGAAATACGCGGACATGCCAAATCCAATAACGATCACCAGCCGGCGAATGAGCAACGGATCAACTTTCTGCGCAAAATACGCGCCGCCATACCCTCCGACGGCGGCTCCCACGAGCATCACCACCGCTTCTGGCCACACAACGACTCGCGCGCGAATAAACAGTGCCAGCGCCACTAGGTTGACTGAGCTAACCAGCAATGATTTCAGTCCATTCATTGCATGGATATTGCCAACATCGAGCAGCGCCAGCATAGCAAGCACCAAAATGCCCGCCCCGGCGCCGAAATATCCGATGTAAATGGAAATTACCAGTTCGAGAACCAGTCCTGCCACGAACAGCGTCCGCCGCCGGCTTCCGTGATCGCCCTGTGCGCGGACCCATACCGTAATCTTGCCGCTCGCGACAAACAGCAGCGTCGCGCCAAGCAACAGCCAGGGAACCATTTTCATGAATGTCGCTTGGGGTGTTTTCAGAAGGACGGTTGCGCCGATTGTGCCGCCGACAAAACCCGTCAGGAGCAGCGGCAGAAGCACCTTGCGCACACGCGGCTGACTCATTTCGCGCCAGTAAGCCACTGTGCTCGCAATCGTGCCCGGCCACATGGCGGCTGTGTTCGTTGCATTCGCTGAAATCGGTGGGATTCGTACGAAAAGCAGCGCTGGGAAGGAGATGAAGCTGCCTCCTCCGGCTACGGAATTGATTATTCCGGCGACTAGCGCCGCTGTGAAAAGGAAGCCCGCCTCATGCAGGGACACAGCAAAGCATAACGTGCCTGTTTTTTTCTGTCACTCGCCATTTGCACAGCGAAGATCAACCCGCAAGCCTCTTGATCGATGCCTAAAATGTCAGTCGCGCGCCGATCTGCGCCGCGAACGGAATTCCTACGGTCGTGCCCGGACCAAAGAAATCACCGAGGCCGCCCGCTGGAACGCGCAATTGGTTGAGGCTCGTAATTGCCTGCATATTCGTACACGCTGGCGGATTCATGCACAGCGCCGTAGCGTTCGAGAGATTATCGACAGGAGTCGGCAACGCCGCAAGATTCGTCACGTAGTTCGCTCCGGGGTTGTTGCGATTAAACAGGTTGAAGAATTCGATGAACGGCAGCGCCGTAAAGCGTTCATTGATCTTAAACGGCCGCGTCACACGCGCGTCAACCTGAATGTAAGGCCTGCCGCGAAATTCATCGAGAGAAGTCTGCACGCCGTTAACCACCGCGCGATCATTAGCAGCATCGCCGAAACCGTTGACGTCCACCGGCGTCGTTATTGTGAACGGACGCGCGCTTTCGAATTGTGAAAGCGTGCTGACTTCGAATCCCGCTGGCAGATGAAAGGTTCCCGCCACCACAGCGCGATGGGTCACGTCTTCTCCCGATGGGCCGTAATCCCCCGGGCCGAACGGATTCAGAGGATTGCAAATGCCATCCACGTAATCGAAGAGCTCTCCCAGCACGCAGCCCCACGTGTCCGCGCGCGAAAGCGTATAGTTCGCCACTAAATTAAATCGCCGAGAAACGTTTCCTTGCACGTGCAGCATCAGCGCGTCGTATCGTGAACGATTGTCGCTCCGAAAAACGTCGAGATTCGGGGCGGCAGCCTGCTGATCGGCAGTATCGGATTGCGGAAAAAGCGGCGTGAACAAGGTGAAGCCGGATTCGTAGACGTAATGCGTGAAGCCATGCATTCCGGTTTCATGCGTCCAGTCGGCGCTGACTAGCCAATTCGAGGTGAATGCGTGCTCAACTCCCGCGCTGGCGTGTAGCGCGTAAGGCGTTTTGTACCCAGGCGCAATGATTGAACCAACTCCTCCGACGGACGCTCCCGGAATGCACCCCGGATCACCGGGATTCACGCATGGCGTTGCTCGATTCGGCGGTGTATTCACAGCCTGTAGCGCCGTGACCCACCCATTCTGCGCCAGATCGTTGTAGTAAAGGCCCACACCGGCGCGAATCACAGTTTTTTCCGATTCTCCCGGCGAGTATGCGATGCCCAGCCGGGGCGCAATCTGTCCCCGATAATCCTGCGGCGCGCCGCTGATGAGTGGGATCTGCAGCGCCTTGAGGGTAAGAAACGCCGGATTCTCAAGTTGCGACTGGCCCGACGCAGTAAACAACCCAAACGTCGTGTCGTAGCGAATTCCCGGATCGATCGTCAAGTGTGGAGTAACGCGCCAGAAATCCTCCGCATACAAACCGAGCCGCTGCACGTTCTGCGAAAAACTGCCGTTGCCTGCCGGAGTGAAGCTGCAACTGATGTTCGAGGCAGCAGAAGGAGCGGTGGCGCACTGCGAACTAAAGAAAAACTGAGAAGGATTGGCCGCGTAAAAGTCTGGATCGCTCGGATAGGTGATCAGAGTTTCCGCCGTGCCGGAGAGTGCGCCGCTGAGAACCGGTTCATGAATGAAATCAATTCCGAATCGTGGATTGTGCTTGCCGGTCGCATGGCTCACATCGTACCGGAATTGATATTTTTCCTGATTGCGCGACACCGGAAACGCTGTGATAGGCGTAACGAACTGATTGTCGCCGAACGTCTCGAAGCCAGAAATCGTTTGAGACGTCGAACTAAACGGAAACGCCAGCGCGAAACCAAAATCTGAATTGCGCACTTCAGTTAAATGCAGGCCGCTGGCGTCGAAAGTGAATGAGCCGAGCCACGTTGGGCTGAACGTGAACTGATTGCTGATCACCATATTCAAGTAGTTGCTGTGCCACGTCGCACCAGTCGAAGGCAGAGTGGCTTGTTGTATCGCAAAATTATCCGTGGTGTAGTTGTCCTCCGAAGCGCGCAGAAACCATTGCGAACGATTGGACTGCGCCCAATCGACACGCGCCGAACCCAGCGCATCGCGGAAGGGAACCGGAACGTTGTTCGGAACGGCGATGGAATTCACCCCGGGAATCAAGCCTTCTGATGCGAGCGAAGCAAGCGCATTGAACTGCCCAAGGCTCGCGGGGCTGTACGCGATGCTGGCATTTTCGTGCTGGTATTCGAAGGAAGTGAAAAACCACAGCTTGCTCTTGATGATCGGCCCGCCAATCGTGCCGGTGTAGTCCTGCGAGGAGAAAGGCTGCTTCGGAAGCGGCGCCGGATTTTCGATAGGATAACGAGCATCGAGCGCAGCGGCGCGCTCTGTAAAGGCGGCGTCGCCGTGCCATTCGTTTGTGCCGCGTTTCGTCGTAATCTCGACAGAGCCGCCGACGGTGCGTCCGACGTCCGCATTCTGCTGGGAGCTTTGGACTGCGAATTCCTGAATCGCATCCGGCGAAAAATTCTGCAGAAAACCGCCGATGTAATCGTCCGAATTATCTCCGCCGTCGACCGAGAGTACATCATTCAATCCCGAACTGCCTCCGAACGAAACCGCCGTGATGCGTGCCTTTGTGGGATCGGAAGGTTCGACCGGTTCCGTGCCGGGAACAAGAAAGGAGATGTTCGCGAACGTACGATGAGCAAACGGAATTGTTTGGAGGTCCTGTGCGGTGACCGCACCGCCATGAACGTCACTCGTGATGTCAATTGGCTCCGTCGCAATTGAAGAGGCCTCACCCTGTACACTGATGCGTTGCTGGACGGGCGCTGGCTTTAGCGTAACTTTGACATCCTTGACGGAGCTGACTACCGCAGATACATCCGACACGGCATTAGCGAAGCCTGTGGCAGACACAGTCAGACGATAAGGGCCGGGCGGAAGGTCGGCCAGCCGGAATTCACCTTGCGCATCGGAAATCGCCTGGCGTTCGAACGAGGCCTGCAGTGCGTGCGCGGTGATTTTCGCATTGGGAATGCCCGCTCCAGTCGTATCGATGACCTCGCCGACGATGCTTCCACGAAAATTCTGCGCCCGGCAGAGATGAACCGAGAAGGAGAATAAGATCACAAAAAACAGCAGGCCCGTGCGCTTCACAATTACCCCCGAAAAGCACATTGATGAATGCAATCGCAGCGTACTGCGCAGGCGCATCTACTACCACATCTCGTATTTCATTCTCTTGTAAAGCGGAATCGCTATCGGATGAACTGCTCGAGAAGGCGGTGGACCCAAAGCAGAGTAGCGGGCTGAATCGTTACAGTTATAGCAAGCGTGGCCATCAGAGCCGCCACAACGCTGAGAACAGTTCGCATCTGGCGCGCTGGTTTCTCGCTGCTCGGTGCCAATCCCAGCAATCGGTTCACACGCGCTGGAAGCTCATCGTCGTTCTTCAGGAACGAGCTGGCCAGCGGAGAAGCGGTGGATCCGCTCCCCATCCGGGCTATCTGAACGAGCGCCGCGGCGAGCGACACAGAGCGCCGCGCATCGCCAGCTGTGGCGTCGTCATCAGCGGCCCACTCAATTAATTTTGCCCAGGATCGGTTCAGTCGCGTGAAGGCTCGCGAAAAGAGAAATATGTCCGGAGCCAGAAATAGCGCCAGCCGCTTCCAGTTGTCCGCCGAATTGCGATGCGCGAGCTCGTGCGCAAGTGCCGCTTCGAGTTCGTCGTTTGAAAGCGCTTGCAATACGCCGCGGGAAAGGATAACCCGTGGGCGCATCATGCCGCTCAGCGCCAGCACAGGCGCGTCGCTATTCATAACCGTCACAGGCAGGGAATGACTTGGGTTTAGCGTCCGCCCTTCGCGCCTGTATTGCCCCGAGCGCCGCGCAGAAAGCCACAAGGCTCGCGCCGATCGAATCACCGAACTCGCGCAGACGGCAGCGCCAAGAAGAGCCATCGCGCAGCACGCCAGCCCGACTCGTTCTGTCGCTTCGTTTGTTTCGAGCCACAGATAGCTCGGAATGCAAAATCCCGCGACAGCCACCGCCGCCAAAGTTACTGGCAACAGCCGCAACGCCAGCAGGAGTCGTGCGCCGTTGCGGGGACGCATCGATTCCGCAACGCGTGCTGCGCTGGGCGTTACGATCCACGCAGCTAGACCAAGCAACGCGTGAACCAGAAAAAAAGACGCAAAGCAGAGGCACAGTAGACGAAGCGTGTAGGGAAGCGTCATCCTTTGCCCTTCTGTAGCAGTTCTTTGCGCTTCGCTCTTATTTTCTTTTCAAGATCGTCAAGCAGCGCCTCGTCATATTGCCCGACGGCTTCTACCAGGCATGAAATCAGCAAATCCCGCGACGGTTCTGGACGGCACAGAAACCCCGCCAGCAGGCTGTCCGCGCGCCTCCTCTCCCAGTCATCGCGCGAACATCGCGGCGAGTATCGGAACGCACGCTCTGATTTGTAGCGATCAAGAAAGTCTTTTTTGAAGAGGCGGTCCAGCGTGGTCATCACTGTGGTGTACGCAAGTGGGCGCGCCAGGCAAGCAATGACGTCGCGCACGGTCGATTCGCCGTGCGACCATAAGATTTCCATCACGCTCAGCTCAAGCGTTCCAAGAGCCGCGCTGGGCTCTTTTGCACTCCGCGACTTTCCGAAAGGTATCATTTCGTCGCCTGATTGTATCTTGCTCCCGTCTCGAGAGAAATAGCGCAAGTAATTGTCCGCCTTGAATCCGTCGCCTCCCATCCTGTATCCAAGAGACCATCAAGTGACTATAATCGCTATCATGAAGGATTCACTCGTGAACTATAGGCGGCAAGCGCTGGTAGTGGCGGTTCTGACCTTCGCTCTACTGGCCTTGAATGCCCAACGCGCTTGGTGCGCCACTGGTGCCGAGCCACAATTCGCTCCTCTTGAAACTTGGAAAGCCGCCGTGCTTTCCGGAAACGTCGACGCTCTGAAGGCTCTCTATAGCCTTCAGCCGCCCGCGGTAACAACAACTCCGAAAGGAAAGAGCGGCGATCCCACCGCCGAGCCTGTTTTTTGGGCGGCCCTCAAACCCTCCGGCCTTTTGCGGCTGACCACGCACGTAATCAGTGTCGAATCTCCGCAGTCTGGCGTCAAACGCGTACTCTTCACGCTTGAAGCGACGATGCAAGGCCCGTCAGGTCCAACGAAGTCCTTTGCCTCCGTCGCTCAGGCTTGGATTGACGAGGACGGCAAGCCCGAGATCGTAGTCACGCAACGCACCAATCTCTCTCGCCTTCCGCAGCCGGTGGAGTCGAAGCCCAATCTTTATCCTGACCCTTCCGAGGCGCGCACCGACATCGGACTGGCGCTTTCCGTCGCTGCCCGCGAGCATCGCCGCGTCCTCCTCGATTTCGGAGGCAACTGGTGCTACGACTGCCACGTCCTCGATGCAACGTTTCATTATCCCGAGGTCGCCAGGATTCTTGATTCGGATTACGTCGTCGTGCACATCAATATAGGCCAGTACGACGCGAACCTTGATCTCGCCGAAAAATACCAAATTCCGCTGAAAAAAGGCGTGCCCAGCCTCGCCGTTCTCGATGGCAAAGGGCGGCTGCTCGTTTCCCAGAGAAACGGCGACTTCGAGAACACCACAAGAATCGGCCTCAAGGATGTGGAGCAATTCCTCGAAACTTGGAAACCCTGACCGATTTTGCGCATTTGAATTTCACTTGATTAGAACCTCGCGCTGTTTAAGAAGGCGTCGCTCCGGCGTCCCTTTCACCCCGTCACAAACATCTAAATTCTGTGTACGGGATCGATATGAATCCAAATTCCCTCAGGAGACCAGACGAATGGATGTTTCTCGCTACGCAGTTCCCCTCGAAGCTCGGATAACCGGCATCTTTCTGGTTCTCGCACTTTTGCTTTGCGCTCCGAACAGCCCCGCCCGGTCAACCGGTATCGAGGTGCAAGCATCCGCCGCTCCACAACAAAACCCACAGGAGTTCGTCAAGAAACTAGTTCAAAGCGAGCTCAAGTGTGAAAACGATGACAAAACCCACTGGCGTTTCCGCAAAGTTGACGCGAAGCCCGGCAGAAGCGAGACCTGGGACGTCATCGAAACCCAAAATGGCGAAGTCGAGCGCCTTCTCGAGGTGAATGGTCATCTGCTGACCCAGCAAGAACGTGCAGCCGATCAAGAACGACTGCGGAAGTTTTTGCGCAGCGCCAGCGAAGAAGCTAGCAAGAAGAAAACCGCCGGTGCGGACTCCAACAAGGAGCAGCAACTCTTAGGTATGTTGCCGTCCGCGCTGGTCTATCAGTACGCCGGGAAAGATGGTGACCTAATCAAGCTCACCTTTAAGCCCAACCCGAACTTCCATGCGTCGTCCCGCGAGGCCGAGGTTTTCCACCACATGAGCGGCGAAATAATCTTCAACGTGAAAACAAAGCGCCTGGCGCAGTTGCGCGGCCAGCTTGTCAGTCGCGTCAATTTCGGTTACGGTCTGCTTGGCCATTTGAACAAAGGCGGCACTTTCGATGTCAAACAGGGGATGGTCACCAGCGATCACTGGGACATGACTCTGCTCGACACCGAACTTACGGGCAAGGCGCTCTTTTTCAAGACAATTTCCGTGCGCGAGAAACTGATCGAATCCGACTACCAGCGTGTGTCCGATACTTTGACTTTGGAGCAAGCCGCCAAGCTGTTAGAGAAAAATCCGCCGCAATCGTCATCCCCTGCAAAGGGATCGTGACAATTCAACCCTTCTAGGTCGCCATTCGGTCTGGGAAAACCTCCATTGGGTGTCTGGCCAAAAATGCGAATTTGGACTGTTCTAGTCTTATATTAAGCCATTGATCTCAGGAGGCTTACAGCAAGATTTGCTCTTGACATTTAGGGGTCCCGCATCCTAGAATGAATATGCGACTCGGGGAGTCGTATATGGTCGCTGGGCAATCATGCTGAAGCTTTCCAAAAAATCGGACTACGCGCTTATCGCTTTGAAGCACCTCGCGGTGCATGCGGATAAAGGCTCATTCAGCGCCTCGGATATTGCCGACGTTTACGGCATTTCCGCGCCGCTCATGGCGAAGGTACTTCAGCGGCTCGCGCGTGTGGGCATCGTTACCGCACGCTACGGCTCGAACGGCGGTTACACTCTTGCTCGCGACGCCCGCCTGATTACGGCGCTCGAAGCGATTGACGCCATTGACGGTCCGCTGTCGCTTACTTCATGCACTACCCATCATGGCGACTGCGACCAAACGAAAACTTGCACCATCAAAGAACCTCTTCGCAAAGTGAACGACAGCATTCTTGCCATGCTGAAGAAAGTCACAATTTCGCAGATTGCAGACGACGCCCCGGCTTCCGAGGTTGTCGAATTGAGAGTTTAGGAGATCAGAATGGGAGTCAAGCTTCCGATTTATTTCGATAATCACGCGACCACGCAGGTCGATCCGCGCGTCATCGACGCAATGCTGCCTTATTTCAACGAGAAATTCGGCAACGCCGCAAGTCGCAATCACGCGTTCGGCTGGGCCGCCGAAGAAGGCGTCGAAGAAGCGCGCGCGCAGGTTGCGCAGCTCATCAACGCCACGCCGAAGGAAATCGTCATCACCAGCGGCGCCACCGAATCCGACAATCTCGCGATCAAAGGCATTGCCGGCATGTACCGCGAGAAAGGCAATCACATCATCACGCAGGTCACCGAGCACAAGGCTGTGCTCGACACCTGTAAGCGCCTCGAGAAAGAGGGCTACGAAGTCACCTATCTGCCCGTTGAGAAAGATGGCCGCATCAACCTTGACGACTTGCGTCGCGCCATCACGCCGAAAACTATTTTGATCAGCATCATGTACGCCAACAACGAAATTGGCGTCGTTCAGCCCGTCGCCGAAATTGGCAAGATCGCGAAAGAGAAGGGCATTTTCTTTCACTCCGACGGCGTGCAAGCCATCGGCAAAATCCCCGTCGACGTCCAGAAAGACGGCATCGACCTTCTCTCGATTTCTGCGCACAAACTCTACGGCCCCAAGGGCGTCGGCGCTCTTTATGTCCGCCGCAAGAATCCGCGCGTCCAGCTGACCGCCATCATCGACGGCGGCGGCCACGAACGCGGTATGCGTTCCGGCACGCTGAACGTTCCCGGCATCGTCGGCTTGGGCAAAGCCTGCGATCTCTGCCGTCAGGAAATGGTCGAAGAAAGCGCCCGCTTGAGCGGCCTGCGCGACCGCCTGAAAAACGCCATCATGGGCAAACTCGACGAAACCTATATTAATGGCTCGATGGAGCACCGCCTGCCGCACAACATCAACATCAGCTTCGCGTATGTCGAAGGCGAATCGCTCCTCATGGGCATCAACGACGTTGCCGTTTCGAGCGGCTCAGCTTGCACTTCCGCCACTCTCGAACCCAGCTACGTGCTCAAGGCTCTCGGTGGTCGTCAAGATCTCGAACATAATTCGATTCGCTTCGGCCTCGGCCGCTTCAATACCGTCGAGGAAGTCGACTACGTCACCAATCGCGTCGTTGAAACCGTCGAGCGTCTTCGCGAGCTTTCTCCCCTTTACGAAATGGCCAAGGAAGAGGGCGTCGACGTCAGCAAAATGAACTGGAAAACGGCCTAGATAAAGGGGTAGGGATGCTGGTTACTAACTATCTGATCGTGAATGCAAATCCTCCGCCGGGCATGGTCTGGTCCCCGAGCCTGGCTCATGCCACTCCATTTCAATCGCAGTCAGATGCTGAGCAGTACAGGCGCAAGGCGGTAGATGCGAGCGGCGTAAAGGAAATCGAGGGCAAGTGGTACATCGTAAAGGAGCCTAGCTCGGTTTGATTGTCATTCCGAGAAGGATGCGGCGAGCATCCGACGAGGAATCTGCAGTTGGTTTTGTAGCGTCGGCCTTCAGGCCGGCAGGGCTTTATAAGGGCACGGCTTCAGCCGTGCCGAAAAGGACGGGCAGCAGGGGCGGCTTTAGCCGCTGAGGTAAGTCTTAACAGAGATTTGAAGCAGCAAAATTTTCGGAGGGCATGATGGCTTATTCAGATAAAGTGATCGACCATTACAATAATCCGCGCAACGTCGGCTCGCTCGACAAGAAAGACAAGAACGTCGGCACCGGCCTTGTCGGCGCGCCGGAGTGCGGCGACGTGATGAAGCTGCAAATGAAAATCAATCCCGATACCCGCGTCATCGAAGAGGCTAAGTTCAAGACCTTCGGCTGCGGCTCGGCGATTGCCAGCTCTTCGCTCGCCACGGAATGGGTCCGCGGCAAGACCGTCGAAGAAGCGCTCGCAATCAAGAACACGGACATCGTCCGCGAGCTTTCTCTTCCGCCGGTGAAAATTCACTGCTCCGTGCTCGCCGAGGACGCCATCAAGGCGGCCATTTCGGACTGGAAGAAGAAGGCCGGCGACGAAAAGCCCGCCGAAGCCAGCGCAACGCACAGCTAGTATTTATTGTCGTCCTGAACGCAGCGAAGGATCTCGCCTCGGTGGTTCGATTGTCATTACGAGGAGTGATTTGCCCTTCGCGAAGTGAAGGCAGCGACGAGGAATCTGCAGTTGCCTTGGTCGTTCTTTAGGAGGTGGGAGCTTCAGCTCCCACGATAACAAGCACGCAGAGCGGGGTTTTAACCCCTGAAGGATTTATGATCCACGTTACCGAAAAGGCGGCGCAGAAAATCCGCGAATTGCTCGCCAAAGAAGGCGTCCCCGCGGACTCCGGCGGACTCCGCGTTGGCGTCCAGGGCGGCGGCTGCTCTGGACTTTCTTATGCCATGCGCCTCGAAACCCAGGCGCGCGACCGCGACAAGGTCATCGAGGAAAACGGCGCGCGCGTCTTCGTCGATCCGAAGAGCTTTCTCTATCTTTCGGAGACCACGCTCGACTTCGAAGAGACGCTGGTCCGCCAGGGCTTCGTTTTCCAAAATCCCCAGGCGACGCGAAACTGCGGCTGCGGCAGTTCCTTCACTGCGTGAGGCCGCCGGCAAGTTTGTGTTTTCTTGGTCGTGATATACCCGCAGCCACGCCGCCCACTGTCATTCCGAGGAGTGATTTGCCCTTCGCGAAGCGAAGGGCAGCGACGAGGAATCTGCAGTTAGCTCTTAGTAGTGCCGGCTTTCAGTCCGGTTAGAACTATCGTCACGAGAACGCATGAGCATTGCGAAGACGCAACCCGAGATCCTCTCAAAAGCGCCGGTAGCAGTTTGCTGGAGCTGCAAAGCTTCCTCCGGTGGCGGACACTTCTGCGCGGTCTGCGGCAAAATCCAGCCGCTCTCGCGCGAAGCCGACTACTTCGCGTTCTTCTCGCTGCCGCAAAAACTGCAAATTGACGAATCCAGCCTCGAGCAGCGCTTCCATCAACTAAGTTGGAAGCTTCATCCCGACAATTTCGTGAAAGCCTCGGAATGCGAGCGCAATCTCGCCCTGGAACGCTCGTCCGAGCTGAACGACGCCTTCCGTACTCTGCGTGACCCCATTTCCCGTGTCGAATACCTTCTGCTTCGCGCCGGAGTGCGAAAAGAGGGAACCACCAAGCAGCAAGCTCCGCCAGAGTTGCTGGAAGAGGTCTTCGAACTGAACGAATCGCTCGACGAGCTGCGCGAAGCCAAATCCGAAGGCGGCGACTTGACCGAACTGCGCGCCAAACTCACTGAAGCTCAGGGGAATTTCCAGGAAAAACTGGCCGAGGTCGATGCCGAGCTAAACGCCATCTTTGCCGAGTGGGATCGCCTGCCATCGCCGCCCCACGGCGAGGCCGCACGCAATTCCGTCATGGCCAAATTGAACGAACTATTGAATCGTCGCTCCTACATTCGCAATCTGGTCCGTAACGTGGGCGAGGAACTGGGGCAAGGTTCGTGATTTCTAATCGCCAATGCTCGGAATTAGAAACTGGCGTAAGCTGCAGAAAACAAAGGTCACACAATTTTCTAATCGCCAATTTTGACGCCCTCTTGCAGGAAACAACCGCAGGCAGCGCTCACGTGACGAGAGATTGGATTTTAATCGCTAGGGTTGAAATTAGAAATCACGATAAGTCGCGCAAAATGAATGACATTACTTTTTCTAATCGATAAGTTTTGAGTACTTTTCAGCTGAGGCAGGGGAGCAATGGGCAAGACAGTTGGGATCGACCTGGGGACGACATTCAGCTTGATCGCGTACCTCGACGCGACCGGCAAGCCCCAGTGTATCCCGGGCCCGTGGGGAACTACCCTCTGCCCCTCGGTTGTCAGCCTCGATGCCGACGGCAAGATTGTCGTGGGCGAAGCCGCCCGGCAACTCCTGCTCACTCAGCCCGAGCGCACTATTTATTCCGTGAAGCGCCTGATGGGCCGCGGCGTTGAAGATGTTCGCGACGAACTGAAACTTTTCCCGTTCCGCATCGACGAGAAATCCCGCAACGTGATTCGCGTACGTCTTAGCGAAAAATACTTCACTCCTTCGGAAATTTCCGCGTTTATTCTTCGCGAACTGAAATTCTGGGCGGAAAACTTTTTCAAGGACACCGTCGACCGCGCCGTCATCACCGTTCCTGCATATTTCAATGATGCGCAGCGCCAGGCCACCAAAGACGCCGGACGCCTCGCCGGCCTCGAAGTTCTTCGCCTCGTCAACGAACCCACCGCCGCAGCCCTCGCCTATGGCTTGCACAAACAGCGCCGCGGCCGCGTTGCCGTTTACGATTTTGGTGGCGGCACGTTCGATATTTCCATCCTAAAGCTGATCTCCAGCGACGAAGGCGATATCTATCAGGTGCTCTCGACAAACGGCGACACGCATCTCGGTGGAGACGACATCGACAACGCCCTGTTCGCAACCGTCAGCGCAGAAATCAGCGCGAAGTATTCTTTCGACTTCACGAAAAATCCGGAAGCTGCGCAGCAATTGCGGAAAGTCCTCATCCACGCGAAACACGAACTTTCCAACGTTGAGCACACCACCATCGGTTTTGAAATTCCCGATGGCGGCCGCGCCTATCTTCGCGAACTTCCACGCGTCGATTTCGAAGAAATCGTTGAGCCCATCGTTGCTCGAACCATGGGCCCGGTGAAAATGGCTCTCGCCGACGCCAAACTGAAGCCGTCCGAAATCGAGGAAATCGTTCTCGTCGGAGGCTCTACGCGCATTCCTCTTGTACGCAAGACCGTCGGAGATTTTTTCGGCCGCGCCCCACATTGTGAATTGAATCCCGATGAAGTTGTCGCGCTCGGTGCCGCAGTGCAAGCAGACATTCTCGAAAGCGGCGTCAAGAACATGCTCCTGCTTGATGTCACGCCGCTTTCGCTCGGCATCGAAACGATGGGCGGAGTCGTCGCCAAGTTGATCCCGCGTAATTCCACGATTCCCGCCAGCGCTCAGGAGCTTTTCACGACTGGCGTCGAGAATCAGACCGGCATCGACATCCATATCTTGCAAGGCGAGCGCGAACTGGCAAAAGATTGCCGCTCCCTCGCGCGCTTTCAATTGAAAGTTCCTCCCGGCCCAGCAGGTCTTGCGCGTGTGGAAGTGAAATTCCTCATCGACGCAAACGGCATTCTGCAAGTCGCCGCGCGCGATCTGCGCACCGGCGAGCAAAGCTCCATCGAAGTGCAGCCGAGTTATGGCTTGACCGACGCCGAGATGGAAAAGATGCTCGAAGAGTCCATCGAATTCGCAGAGCAGGATTTCACGCAACGCCAGTTAATCGAAGCACGCATCGAAGCTGACACTATTCTTCGCGCGACGGAAAAAGCTCTCGCTCGTGAAGAATCAAAATCGCTTGACGCTGCAGAGCGTGCGAAAATCGATGCATCAGTGAAAGCTTTGCGTGATGCTGTCTCCGGAACCGACCACAAACTCGTGCGCCAAAAAATCGACGCGCTGAATCACGAAACGGAGCATCTGGCGGAAGTCAGCATGAACAAAGCGCTGCAAGCGGCTGTGGGCGGCAAGCGCATCGAAGAACTGTAGCGTCAGGAATTTGTGAGGAGCGCCAATGGGCGGCAAAAATCCGTATATCGAAGAGACAAAATACACTCCGGCGACGCAGAAGTTCAAAGTCACCTTCGCCAAGGAAGGTCAGACCGTCGAAGTCGACCCTGCGAAATTTCCGTACGGGCACGACGGCCTCCCCGGCAGCATTCTCGACATCGCCACCGGTTTCCACATGGGCCTCGATCATGCCTGCGGCGGCGTCTGCGCCTGCTCCACCTGCCATGTAATCGTCCACGAAGGACTGGAATCCTGCAACGAAGCCACCGACGCGGAGCTTGATCAGCTCGACGAAGCGCCGGGCGTCACGCCAAAATCGCGCCTCGGCTGCCAGTGCGTCCCCGACGGCACGAAAGATATCGTTGTCGAAATTCCGTCCTGGAACAAGAACTACGCTAAGGAAGCGGAGCACTAACCCCCAGCGACAATTCTTAAGGAGCCAACATGCCTTCCACATTTGACTGGGACAACGCAGAAGAAATCGGCATCCAACTCGCCGAAAAGTATCCGGACCTCGACCCTCTGACCGTCCGATTTACCGACATGCACAAGTGGGTCACCGAACTCGACGGTTTTACAGGCGATCCGTCGCTGTCCAACGAAGGCAAGCTCGAAGCCATTCAGATGGCGTGGTATGAGGAATACAAGGAACGCGAATCGTAATCTTCGAGGCGAGAATTCATAGGGAGGAAAATCCGTGAGTGACCTGGAACTACGCTATCCAGTTGGTAAGTGTCAGCCCGCCGAACAATTATCCGAACAGGATCGCCAGAAACTGCTGACGCAAGTGGAGGAAGCGCCGAAGAAACTTCGGGCTGCAGTCGCGGGACTCTCGCGCGAGCAACTCAATACGCCCTATCGGGATGGCGGCTGGACGATCCAGCAAGTCGCGCATCACTTGCCGGATAGCCACATGAACGCCTACATGCGCTTCAAGCTTGCGCTTACCGAAGACAATCCGACGATCAAGCCTTATAACGAGACGCGCTGGGCCGAGTTGAGCGATTCACGCACTACGCCAGTCGAAACGTCTCTCACTATGATGGATGCGCTTCACGAGCGCTGGATGAATCTGCTCCGCTCCATGAAGCCAGAAGATTTCTCCCGCAAGTTGACGCATCCTGAGCACGGCACCGTCTCGCTCGACTACATGCTCGGCCTCTACGCCTGGCACGGCCGCCACCATGTCGCCCACATCACCAATCTCCGCCAGCGCAACGCCTGGAAGTAGCAGCTCTACGAGGCGGTTGATTGGTCGCAATCAGGTAGCTCTTCTGAGTATGACGACGGCCGTGAAAACTGCTACGAATATCGAGACACAGCCAACAAGGAAAGTAGATGATCGCATAGGGTCATGGTTCGCCGATCCCCGGGTGCTCGAACTGATGAACATTCCTGCATTGAAGGAGAAAATGACAATATTGAGCAAAAACACCCCCAAGGTCGACTTCGAAAGCTTACCGTTTTTGAGATTCATATATGCCTCCTCGCTGAAATCGAATCGGCTATTTTCTGTTTAGCATAATAGCGAATCAACTTAAACAATAGTGCATCCGATCCCAGCAAACTAGGACTTGCGGCAAACGGTGATGCCGTCGCGCAGCGGAATCATCACCGGAAATAAATCCTTCATTCCGTAGACGAGCCGATTGAATTCCTGGACGCCGCGCGTCGCCGGACTATCCGCCTTGCGCGTCACCTTACCGGACCACAGCGTGTTGTCTGTGACTAAGATTCCCCCGTGCTTCAATCGCTTCACTGCTTTTTTTAACGCAGCCGGATACTGATGCTTGTCCACGTCGATGAAAATCAAATCGAAATTTCCGCGCACGCGGTCGAGCATCGTCCCTGCGTCTCCAGTCATAATGCGGATTCGCTTTTCGACTCCCGCGCGTTTGAAAAATTCCTGCGCGCGCTTGGCATTTTTCGGATCACCGTCTGTGTAATAAATCTCGGCCCTCGGTCCCGCTGCGCGCGCCCACCAAATAGTCGAGTAGCCGATAGCCGAGCCCATCTCAAAAATGCGTTTCGCACCGGAAATCTGCGCCAGCAGATAAAACATCCGTCCAACGGCTGGCCCGACAATCGGAATATCTTCGCGCGAGGCGGCCTTTTCCATGTCCGCGAGCACCGGGTCCCGCGCCGGCAAAATGTCATAGATGTATTTCTCGACCGCTGTGTTCGTTATACCAGCCATTTTTTGTCACCTCATCCTAGTCTTTCATCAGCCTGTAACCGCCATGCCATTTTCTGGTAATCGAATCGCACTACCCTCTGGCGAAAGTATCGCACGATTACGGATCACGCAGATTGTAAGCCTAGCCCTGGGAGCGAGCGAAATGTCCGGCGATGCAGTCCTCTACTCGGACGACAGAGGCATCAAAGTGACCGGGAACACCGTAACGGTCGACCATATTGCTTATCCAATCGCCAATCTGACCTACGTTGCCGCACGCGTGGAGCGCCCCAGTCGAATCGGGCCTTTTCTCGTGACCGCGGTGGGCGTCACGTTTTTCATCGAGAGGATTGTGGAACGATCCTTGGGTGTCGCGATACTTGCGGGGATCGTGGCAGGCATGGGTCTGTTCTTGCTGAAAGAATGCAAACCCGTCTATTGCATCGACCTCTCAGTTGTTGTGGGTAGAGGTGCCCCCGTCGTGCGAGGTGCCGAGGAACGGATTGCAGCCATATCGAAAGCCATAAACGAAACGATTACGCGGCGCCTGAGCGCGCTGAACGCGGCGTCAGCGCCCTTCGAAGGCGACTCTGAGGTTTCGGTTTTGTCCGCACATTCGTAAGGTCTTTTTCTTGGTCGCGAGCTGCCTGCTGTATCAGCTAGCCAATGCTTTCGCCTGGCTTGATGTCATGAATCTCAAGTCCCGCGATGTCCTGCGTGAGTCTCTTCAGCTCCCCGGGAGTTCCTGTCAGCGCCGGAAACGTTCCGTAGTGCATGGGAATCACGTGCTTCACGTTCAGAAGGCGAATCGCCATCGCCGCTTCGCGAGGTCCCATCGTGTAGAAGTCGCCGATGGGCAGCATGACCACTTCCGGCGCGTATAGCTCCGCGATCAATTTCATATCGCCAAAGACCGCCGTATCGCCCGCATGATAAATCGTCAGTCCACCGGGCAGGCGCACGATTAAGCCGACCGGTTCGCCGCCGTAAATGAACTTCTTGCCTTCCGCAATTCCGCTGGAATGATCGGCATGCACCATCGTCACTTCAATTTCACCCGCCTTGAATGTTCCGCCTTTGTGCATTCCGACGACGTTCTTTACGGTTTTCGATTGCAGCCAGGCGGCCAGTTCGTAAACCGCAATCACCTGCGGTTTGAACTTTTTCGCGATGGCGACTGCATCGTCAATGTGATCGCCGTGTCCGTGCGTGATCAGCATGGTGTCCACGCGCTTGAGTTTCTTCGCTTCTTTCGGGCAGGCGGGATTTCCGTTGACCCAAGCGTCCAGCAGTACGACCTTGCCGTTTGCCAATGTGATTTGAAATGTGGCGTGTCCCAGCCACGTGATTCTGTTTCCGCGAGTTTTCAGCATGATCGTCTCCTAAGATTGCGTTTAAGTGATTGTCTTTCCCGGCGAACTTCCACAGGTTACTGGCACAGGGTTACTGGACGCAAACATCTTACTGGCATTGAAGTCCGTTTGCCATGAGTTTGCGCGTTGCAGAGCATCGCGCGTGTGACACCGTTGCCGAAGAATCCCGAATCGGTTATTGTGTCGCTCAGTAACCGATACTTTTCGAACATGAAGCATTTTTTCACAGTCTGTCTGGCTGTGCTCACCGCGCTTTGCGCGTTTGGTCCTTCAGCGTTTGCACAAGCTGGAGAAACGCGCACTGTGCCGCTCGTGGTTATAAAGTCCACTGGCCAAATCGTCACGGGATTAACCGCTGAGGATATTGGGGTCAGGGGCCTTAAGGCGACAGTCCGCAGCATCGCTCTGGATACGGGCCCACGGCACATCATCCTCCTTTTCGACACAAGCGGAAGCATGGCGGAGGGTGATCATCCGCAGAAATTGCTCGCCGCGAAAAGGATGGCGAAAACCTTCCTTGAAAGACTGCCAGCCCAGGATTTTGTAGCCCTCGACGTCTTTGCTCAAACGGAAAAACAGATCGTCCCTTTCACTCATGATTTTGTTTCCATTGCCGACGCCATCGATAGTCTGCCTGAACCGAAAGATACAACCGCACCGGGAGATGCGCTTAGTTCTGCGCTGCGAGAGATGGGTTCGAAACTCAGCTTTGGCGACTCGGTCATATTCTTCTCCGATGGCGAGTTCGCCACCGATAAAAGTAGAACGTCGCTGCATTCATTGATACCGGATTTGGAGCGGCGCGGCATTCGGACGTTTCTAGAACTGACGCCAGCTCCGGAGTCAGAAGGCTTGCCGGAAGAGGAATACTTCGCGAGCGTGCGCGACGCGGCTGATTTCATGGCCACAACCGGAGGCTATTCCTTTGCTCCTTGGGTTATGAGTCCCATTTCAGGTCTCCAGGTTCTCAGTGCTCGCTCTGCAGAGTACCAGATGGCAGCTCTAAGAGACTCGGTTCAGGGAACCTATCGCGTGGAGTTGTACGTTGGAGAACCACTGCGCAAGAAGCAGAGACTTGAGGTTAAAGTGAGCAACGGCAAGAGCAAGGCGATGCACAACCTTTTTTTGTTCTATCCGCGGGAGCTCTATCCCAATTAGACAGATATGACGGCTCTTTAAGACTGCAGCAAGCCTCAGAAATGGATGACAATTCCAGCGGATGCACGCGGCTGATTCTGGGTTCTGGAACCGAAACGCGTGACGAGATAATCGATCTGAATCAAGCGAAGAGAGATGAACGGTACGGTCTTGATGTCGATCCCGCCGCCGACAGCTGTGGCGAACGCGTTGTCCGACGAGGACAATGTCGCCCCGTTGGCGCCGACTCTCTGGTGCGCCTCGCCGATAAGCACGTGAGCGAAAGGCGAAACAGGACCTGGAAAATGTACCTGGGGGCCAAACAAATATGTGTTTACGTGGAGTGTTGACCCTTGGACCGTTCCATAGTTCCCACCAAAGTCGGCAGTGAGCCCGAGAATTTTGAACATGTTGTAGGTGCCGGACACCTCCCAGCCGCTCATATTCGGATGTGTTTCTGTTGTTCCCGGGACACACGGCGGTCCTATGGGGCAGGTGATGGCGATACTCGACTGCACATTCACGGTGGGGCGCAAGTAGGAGTACCCGCCAAAAATCTGCACTTGTGCGTGGGCTGTGCGCGCACACAGAAAAGTGAGGCAAAGGCCGGCGAAGATCAGTAAGCTTTTCCTCATAGTTGTCCTCCAAAGTGCAAATTTTTGGAACGAATACCCTTAACCAGCGAATCGAATAATGCCTTTGGTATACCGTTAGAGGATGCGTTCCTAGGGACTTAAGGTTGGCCTTTGGGGGTGTCTGTTTTGTAACTCTCGCTTCTTGCGCAGCGGTCGGATTTACTTCTCGCGAATAATTTGGCAGGATTTAACTTCGGCGCGGATGGCTGCTATAATCAAATATCTTTTTTGGAGAGAAGATTAAATGGCGTATGTGATCGCGGAGCCCTGCATAGGAACCAAAGATTCAGCTTGCGTGGACGTTTGCCCGGTGGATTGCATTCATCCGCGCAAAGATGAAGCGGATTTCGAGGCAGAGAAGCAGCTGTATATCAATCCTGACGAGTGTATCGACTGCGGCGCGTGCGTGCCTGTATGTCCGGTAACGGCGATTTTTGCGATGGAGGATTTGCCGGAGAAGTGGTCAGGCTACGCGGCGATCAACGCGGATTGGTATAAGGCGAAAAAGGCGAAGGCGTAGAGCTGCGCCAAGAAAAAATTCGTGGCATGAAGCGGCGGATTTTCTATCCGCCGTTTTTTTTTGCAGAAAGTTGCCAACGAATTAGCGACTCTGGCGAATACTGCGCAGAACAGCGAGCGTCTCGGCAGGTTCAGGACGAAATGTGTAGTCGAAATTGACGGTTGCCCCGCGAATGATGTTTCCCTGATCAATGATGTAACGCGCAGGCATCGGCAACTCCCAGGACGTATCGCCATTGAATTTCGCCAGGTCCATATTGAACTTTCTGTAGATTTGCGCCAGGTCATCCGGCAAACGAAAAACAAGTCCAAAGCGCCGCCCGATTTCGTTATGAAGGTCGCTTAACACCTCAAAAGAAAGATGGAGCTTCTCCACGGTGGCGACGGAGTGTTCCGGAAGCTGCGGTGATAGCGCAACAAGAGTGGCACCCAAGGATTGGAATTCGGACAAGGATTCTTCCAGAGCTGCCAGCTCCAGTTTGCAGTAGGCTCACCAGACGCCACGAAAAAAGGTGACGACCAGCGGGCCCTTGACCAAGAGATCGTGGGAACGAAGAGTTGAGCCATCGGTGCGGAGTAGCTCCCAGGCTGGCCCGGAGTCACCAACCTTCAGGGCACGCTCCAGTACGCAGGAATCGCGCAGATCGGTGGCGGCGCGGCGCATTATGGCCAGATCTTCCGGTGGGAAGCGATCTTTGGCGGCGGCGCGGCGGCCTTCCAGTTGTTCTCGAAGCGTCACAAGCCCTCTGGCAAGTCTGCTACCGAATCACAGCTTACCACGCTACGTTCAATTACTTACGTGACTACCCGTTGGCCACCTGATTGACCCATCGGAGCCCTTCCGGTAATCGATAGATGGTGGCTCCGCCCTAACCCCCCAAGGGCCTTTTTACTGGAGAGAGTGTGTCTATGACTGCCCGGCTGCCCCGCATGGAGGCCAGAACTCCAGCGAGCACAACGATTCGGCTGTCCCTTCTTGAACGCCCGGAGACTGCGGAAACCATTACGATTGAAGACGTTAGCCGTCATGGTGCCCGGGCTTTTTCTGCAGTTCCCTGGAAGCAGGGAGATCGTGTGCTTGTACAAGCCCTCAAGGGAACATTTCGAGCTCATGGGAGAATCGTGTATTGCAAACCACTCGAAGAGGCCTCAGAGCGCTTCGTGGTGGGGCTGGAGTTCTTCTCGCCGACGGGCAAATGGGAAGAGTGAGTTACTGGCTTCCAAGAGTGCAAGCGAATTGCGAAGCGATGGCGTCCCAGGAAAGGTATTTGGCGGTAACAACGGAATTGCGCTGGCGGAGTTCCTGATTTAGCTGACGGTTAGTTAGGACGGCAGTGAGCGCCTTAGCAAGCGCGGCGCAATCGTTGAGGTCGACGAGGATGGCGCCGGTTTCCGTGATCGGCGGCGCTGTTTCGGGACCTCGATAGCCGACCACTGGCGTGCCACACACGATTCCTGCGAGAGCGCTGCCTCGGCGACTCGATATGGGTCCGCGAACAAAGAGCAACGCATCCGCTTCCGACAACCGCACACGAACTTCTTCAGCAGGCAGCACGCCGGCAACGGCGAGCGAAATCTTCGTGTTGCCAAGCTCTTTTCGCAGAGCGGGTTCCGCTTCGACTGCGTTCCTGCCGAAAACATCGAGGCGCAAATCCAGTCCTGTCGCAGCGGCCTGCTTCATCACGTAGGCGATATCTCTTGTTTCCGCGGCAATCTGCGCGCCTCCCGTAACTCCGAAGACGGCGACAGTGTGAATGGCTGCGAGATCCGTTCGCTCGTTCGTGCTGCTGGCTGACGGAAAATTTGCGCCCACAGGAATGAAAGTTGCGCACCGAGAATCGCTAGGAAGCCAGCGAATCTGGGATGCGGGCACCGTCAGGATGCGGAATTCGGCGCAGCAAAACACGGCGCGGATGCAAAACTTCTGGCAAGCCACGCGCATTTGCCGAATGGTGCCAGGCGCGGGCTGATAGTCTACGTCGTGGAAGACGACGCCCAAGCGAACGCGCCGCCATTTCAGAATTGCAATGACAGCGAGTACTCCCACGGGAAAACCTCGCCGCGACCACATCAGCGCCGTGTATTGCAGCAAAACGCGTCGGTTCTTCCACGCGTGGCTTCGCCTCCAGAGATCGAGAAGCGCTCTTCGCCAGCCGTGAATGTCCCAGCGCAACTCGACCACGTCCAAGCAATCGCCGCGGCGCGCGAAAGCGGCTGAAAGGTATTCGCAGTAGTCGTACACGCCGTCGGTGGGTTGGTCTCGGCGACCGAGTAACGCTACCGCTTCGATAGGCTTCCGCGGCTTTTCTGTTTTGCTTGCGCTCGAGCGAGCCGTGGCATCCGAAATTGTTGAGTCGGAACGGGCGGGCTCCGCTGGGTTGAATGCAGTCATTTGAAGCGAACGGTCTCAATTACAAACGACCATGGTACTCATTCTCGTGGCGAGAGGCCAGATGCAGGCAATGTGAATGCCGCAGTAGCTTGGGTCCGGTGAACTGCTGGCCCGCGGAATTGGCAAGCCATACGCGCCAGATGGAAATTAACTTGCATGGGATGCCCTTGATGCGGCATCTTACGGGAAGTGTGAAAGTGATGACGATAATAATAGGGGGCGTGCTTTGAAACCACTTATGCGCGTTGTTCTACTGGTTGCGATGGCCGGATTTCTTTCCACAAGTTCATTTTCGAGCGACAAAAAGACGGCCCCGCAGCAGACACCGGACCAAAACGTCCAGGTAATCAACATGACCGCGAAGAAATACGAATTTAACCCGTCGCCGGTGCATGTGAAGAAGGGCACGAAGGTACAACTGCGCGTCACATCGCTCGATCGCACGCATGGACTTAAGATCAACGTCTACCCGGATGGCGGCAGCACCAAGGGCGATCCGGGACTGGTGTTCACGTCGCCGCAAGATTGCTGGTCTGTCGCCAAAGGACAAACCGTGACGATTGAGTTTGTGGCGAAGACCCCGGGCAGCTATCCCTTTAAGTGCTGCAAGTTTTGTGGGTTTGGGCACATGGGAATGAAGGGCCTAATCGTCGTGGACGAGTAGGGCCCTCTCTAAGAGAGTTGGATTTTGGGTGGCGGGACTGGAACACATCCCGGATGGTTGCGCGGAGCAGCAGCCCATTCGCGCGCGGCCATCCGCAGAACTGCAAGATTGACCGCGAAGTAGTCGGCGGGGAATTTCTCCAGTTTTTCGAGCGCAGCCGCTACCAACGATTGCGTGCCAGCCCGGTTCCCGCGCGAATAGTGATGGAAAGCCGCCGCCAGTTGAATCAGGCCTTGCAGGAATGTCTTGTCTGGCTCGCCAGCCGCCAGCCAAATCTCTTCCCAAACTTCGTGCGCTTTGAAAAACTCTCCGTAATTGAAGAGAATAATCCCTTTGTGAAACTTGTCTTCGTTTGACTCAGTTGCCTGCGAGGTGGTGCGCTTCAACGGAAAGTGTCCTCTGCGCCGATCATAGCAGAATGAATTCATGGAGAACGGCGGTTGAATATCACGATCGAAATTCCGGGCGTGCGGATCGGAATCGTCGAAGCCGATGGCGTGACCGTTGCACCCGCCAACGCGGAGCTCCTCGCAGAAATGGATCGAGAGTCCGCGCGCTTGCGAAAAAAGTTCACCGTGGAATCGCTGGCCGGAGCAAGCGCAATTGTCGCCGTGCGCGCGATATTTCGCGGATGGGGCATGGATCCATCAAAGTACAGACCATCATCGGAAGCATTGTTGCGGCGCGTGGTGCAGGGCAAAGGCCTCTACAATATTTCGAATGTTGTGGACCTGACTAACTTGGGTTCCATAGAGACGGCGTGGCCGTATGGCGTCTATAACCGCACGGCAATTTCCGGCGAAATTTCGCTCCGTTTGGGCCGGGCCGGCGAGAAGTACGAGGGAATTGGCAAGCGCATGTGGCATTTGGAGGGGCGTCCCGTACTGGCCGACGACGAAGGGCCCTTTGGCAGCCCAATTAGCGATTCCACGCGCACTCAGGTTCGCGAGGGCGTGAGCCAAGTCTTAACCGTGATCTACGCCCCGGGAAATGCTGCGGACGGCGAAGTGAAGCAAGCCCTCGGCAAACAGTCGCATCGTCTTGAAACCTACGCCGGAGCAATAACAACTCGCGCAGATGTGAATTCCGTTCCCAAGTGTTAGCTTATCGGTATAAATGTTGCTAAGATTCCCGAATTGCTCCACTCAAAAGTGGAGCGCTTATCCAAAAGCAGGAGATGGATTATGACCACAATAGCATCCCTGATGGATCCTAAGGCCGTCGGCTTTCTAATCATGTGGGGTGTGCTAGCCATTCTCGCTGCGGTTGCGTATGTCAAAGAGGTGTGGGAGCTGAACCGGGCTCGAAATCCGCGCAATATTGGCAGCGGTCTCTTCAGAAATGGGTGGCGGTTCTTATGTGCCTGATCGGGATGCTGGTCGTAGGCATCTCCCTGTTGCCTCACTGGAGCAATATGACCACGGGGTTGCGCATCACGGCGATCGTGGCACTTGTGATGTTTCCATTTCCTTGCCTGCATTTGTTCAAGAAAGAGCCGGACCCCTTCAATGTTGCTTCAACTGCGTATACCCTAGTGATGCTGCTGATGATCGTGGTGAGCGGTTCGCTTCGCTAGCCCCACCCAAAATCGACGATTCTCCGATTCCGAACAAGCGTGGCCGCATCCAAAACCATGCGTGTACAGTGATTTTTACAGTCTCTTCACTGGAAAGAAGAGCAGCAGACAGGTATCGTGAAGGGTAGCGCGGAGCCTAACAGGTGACCCGCTTTAACCTTGTCCTCATCATTCACGCGCACCAACCGGTCGGAAATTTCGACTCGGTGATGGAGCACGCTTACCAGAAGTCGTACCTCCCGTTCGTGGAAATTCTGCTGCGGCATTCGTCCCTGAGGCTTGGGCTTCATTATTCGGGCGGCTTGCTTGAGTGGATCGAGCGCGCCCACCCGGAATATTTCGAAAGCTTAAGAGTGATGGTCAAGCGCGGTCAAGTGGAGCTGCTGGGCGGCGGGCATTACGAACCGATTCTGGTCGTGATACCGAAAAAAGATGCGCAGGAGCAGATCGACAGACTGGCTGGCTATCTTTCGCGTCACTTTGGAAAGCGTCCTCGCGGCGCTTGGCTGGCGGAGCGCGTTTGGGAGCCACAGTTGCCTTCCGTGTTGGCTGCGGCGGGCGTGGAATACAGCCTGGTGGACGACAATCATTTCCTGAACGCCGGATTCGACCCGTCTAGCCTCTACGGAACATTTGTCGCCGAAGATCAAGGCTCGTCCGTCGTTTTGTTCCCGGGACTGAAAGCCCTGCGCTATTTGATTCCGTACAAAAGTCCGCAAGAAGTTGTCGGATTCTTTCGCGAGGCAGCGCAGCACGATCCAAGCGGCATCGCCACTATGGGCGATGACATGGAAAAATTTGGGGTGTGGCCGGGAACGTACGACTACGTCTACAAGGGCGGCTGGCTGGAGCGCTTCATCGCAGAACTCGAAGCTAATCAGAATTGGCTCGCGACGGTTACACCGAGCGAAGCGATGGCTTCGCGCGAACCGCTGGGCCGCGCCGACTTGCCTGCCTGCTCGTATGCGGAAATGATGGAATGGTCTCTGCCGACTCAAGCGCGCTTGCGTTTTCAGCAAGTGGAAAAGGAGTTTGCCTCGCGCGAAGACGTCAAAGAATTTCTGCGCGGCGGCGTTTGGCGCGGCTTCCTCACAAAGTATTCCGAGTCGAATCTGATGCAGAAGAAGGCCATGCTGGTCTCTCGAAAATTGCGCGACGTGGAAGCAAAACTCCGCGCAGACGGCGCGCCGCTGGATGGTTTTCGCCGCGCCAAGACCGATCTGCTGTGCGGGCAAGCAAACGACGCGTACTGGCATGGAGTTTTTGGCGGCCTTTATGCGCCGCACTTGCGCACTACAGTGTGGCGCTCGCTGATCCGCGCCGAAGCATTTGCAGATGCAGCGGCGCACAAGCGCGAAAAATTCGCCGAGCTGCGGCGATTTGACGTCGATGCGGATGGCCATGAAGAACTCTATCTCACGACGGAGCGCGCCGCAGTTCTGATTTCGCCGAATGATGGTGGAACGGTTGAAGCGATGGACTTTCGTCCGAGCAGCGTTGCGGTCATCAATTCGATGATGCGCCGGCCGGAGCCGTATCACCAGAAACTCGGGCAGGTGACAGGCCAGAGCGGCGTCGCCTCGATCCATGACCAGGTGCGCTCGAAAGAGCCGGGGCTCGAAAAGCGGTTGAAATACGATCGCTGGCCGCGCAACTCTTTCCGCGTGCTTGTATTTCCCCCGGAACTCTCCGTCGAAGACTACGAAAACATAAAGCTGAATGAAAATGCCCAGCTCGCTGGCGGCGCGTACCGCGTAAAAGAGGCGAGTGCGTCGAAGGTCCGATTGTTGACGGAAAGCGTAGATGGCGAATGGAAAGCGGAGAAGGTTTTCTCATTCGCAACGAGAGCGGAAGTTTTCCGCGTGGCCTGCGACCTCAGCATCAAGCACGAAGGGCAGGTTCCGCTGAAAGCAATGGTCGGAATCGAGATGGTCGTGAACCTGCTCGCGCCGGACGCGGCGGATCGTTACGTTGAGGTGGCCGCGAAGCGCCAACCATTACGATGGGCTGGCGCCGCGCCTGCATCAGAATTAAAGCTCGTCGACGAATGGCAAAACATTGGCGTGACACTTCAGGCGGATGACGCCAGGGATTATTGGGTGGCCCCCATCGAAACCATCTCGGAATCCGAAGAAGGTTTCGAGCGTGTTTATCAGGGCTCGCAAATCTTGGCCGTGTGGCCCGCTGAGTTTCATCCGGGAAAAGAATGGAAAGCTCGCTTCACTTGCACACTTGAGCCCGCCCACTAGCCCGTAGAAGTTATCTCCAGTCAGCTTCTTCTGGCGTTCTTCGAATGCACACCCGTATGCCTCTGACGCCTCGAGTTGTCACATAAAGACCAATGCACCCTGCCAACCCGCGCATATTATGGAGTTATGCAACACTTGAATAGGGAATTATGGCTCACATAATATCGCGCAATTGTTCGATGTAATACAGACGTAATATAAGCCGACCCGATAGAGTGACGGCTTTCCCGCGAGGGAAAGAATGGGTCAACCAGCAAACCCTACTGACCATCGGAGCAGTCGTTCGTACCGGCAGACCAACGGGGAAGACATACCGCTTAAGAACAAAATCCTCCTGACAATTCCGGATCTGGAATATGGTCTCATCCAACCTCACTTGGAGCCTTTTCTGTTCCGGCAACAATCCGTTCTGCACGAGCCGACCGAAAAGCTCGAGTTCACGTATTTTCCGAACTGCGGCTTGATTTCGCTGTTGATTGCGACCGAGGATGGAAAAACAGTCGAAGCGGCCATGGTCGGCAATGAAGGAGTCGCCGGGGTAGCTGCGACCGTCGGCCTGACGGTGTCTCCTTTGCGTTTCGTCGTGCAGATACCGGGCGACGGCTTCCGGCTCAAAGTTTCTGCGCTTCAAAGCCGGCTAAGGTCGCTCCCTCAGTTGCAAATGCTCTTAAGCCGCTTCGCTGTCATTCAAGGAATGCAAGTCGCGCAGACCGCAGCCTGCAATCGGTTGCATGAAGTGGGAGAACGGCTTGCTTGCTGGCTGCTCATGGCAGCCGATCGCGCCGAGTCTAGCTCATTGCCAGTCACGCACGATTTCCTAGCCACCAGCCTCGGAACAGATCGCCCCAGCGTCAGTCTTGCGGCAAAGGCCCTGCAAAAAAAGAAAATCATCCAGTATCGGCGCGGTACCATCGAAATTCTCAACCGAAAGAAACTCGAAGCTTCCGCCTGCGAATGCTATCGCGTGGTCCGCCAACTGAATGGAATGCTTCGTCCGAAGTAGTCTCTGCAGAATCCCGTCAATTTCGAAATCCTCCAGCAGTTGCCGCGCACACACTTGCTCTGCTAAAGTGGGCGAAGTTGGAGGAACGAATGGCTGTTTCCAAGGAACTGTTGGACATTCTTGCTTGTCCCGCTTGCAAAACGCCGGTCAAAATGACGCCCGACCAGCAAGGCCTCAAATGCGGCACATGCCACCGCGTTTATCCCGTGCGTGACGACATCCCCGTGATGCTCGTGGACGAAGCTCGCATTGAAGCGTCGTGACGCGCCGTCTCTCCTGAAAGATTTGCCCGCCGGCGCAGAAGTTTTGATCATTCGGCTGCGCTCCTTGGGCGATGTGGTCCTGCTGACTCCCGCGCTTTCTGCCCTGCACGCTTGGCGTCCGGATTTGCGTCTCAGCGTGCTCGTCCAGTCGTTTTGCGCTCCCATTCTTGAAGGAAATCCCGCGGTCGCAGAAATCTTGTTGATGGGCGGTTTTCTTTCTGCTGTCTCCAACCTGCGGCGTCGTCATTTTCCCGTTGTGTACAACCAGCACGCAGGCCCCACGAGCGCGCTGCTCACTGCGGCGATTGGAGCGCCTCACCGCGTTTGCTGGACGCGTCGGCAATTCTCGTTCGTCTACAACGTGCTCGTCACGGACCCCGGAGACAAAATCCACACTGTCGAGCATCGCATCGAACAGTTCTATGCGACCGGCCTGCCGCGCACGCCCATTCCTCCTGCACGGGTCTATCCGCAGCCAGATGCGTGTTCCGCGATCGCGAAAAATCTCAGCGAGATCGGAATATCGTCGGGCGCGCCATACGCCGTGATTCATCCGGGCGGAAAGTATTTCACCAAGAGATGGTCCCCCGAAAATTTCATCGACCTTGCGCAATGGCTAAGAAAAACTCACAGCATCGAGCCCGTTTTCAGCACGGGCAGTACTGAAACGGAAATAGTCAGCGAACTTCGCAGGTTATCGGGCGGAGAATTTGCGCTAATGGACTCTCTCGATTTGCGACAATTAATCGCGCTTGTGGCTGGCGCGCGCATTTTCATCGGCAATGACAGCGGTCCGACGCATATCGCAACCGCGACAGGCCGGCCCGTTGTCGCGATTTTTGGTTCGAGCAGTTCCGTCCATTGGCGGCCGTGGCAGACGGCGTACCGTGTTGTACAGAACGATTTTCCGTGCAATCCGTGCCCGGGAGATCGGTGCTATGCGTTTGCCGAGCCACGGTGTATTTTGTCCATCACGCTCGCGCAGGTTCAGGCCGCGTGCGAATCGCTGCTTGCGGAAACGACGCAAGCACCGAGCGTGCAAACGATCCAACAGCAGCTATGACAGAGCAGATCAATTCGCTGCGTAGACCGAGTGACAGGAAAATGATTCGATGACCGCCAAAACTATCACCGGTGCAATCTCCAGACGCCGTGCAATGCAGCTCCTGCAACGTATGCGCGGCCGACGACTTGCCGTCATTGGCGACTGGATGCTTGACCGCTACGTTTGGGGAACTGCGAACCGCATTTCCCCCGAAGCGGCCGTGCCTGTCGTCGATTTTGTGAAGCAGAGCGAATGCCTTGGCGGCGCGGGAAACGTGGCCGCGAATTTGGCTGCGCTTGGCGCGCGCGTCGAAGCGTTTGGAGCAATCGGCAAAGACGAAGCGGGCGATGCCGTGCGCCGCGCTCTGCGCGATTTGCGCCTTGCGGAAAAGGGCATCGTCGAGTTGAAGGGCCGCCCCACCACTCTCAAAACCCGCATCATCGCACGCCAGCAGCAAGTTGTGCGCATCGACAGGGAAGTTCGCACCCACTTGCCTCAGGCCGCTGCCGAGCAACTCGCCGAGCGCGTGCTCGCCGCCATCGAGCACGTGAATGCGCTGGTAATTTCCGACTACGACAAGGGAATCGTGAGCGATGCGCTCGCCGAACGCGTTCTCACCGCCACAGCTCGCCGGAAAGTTCCGTCCTTTATCAAGCCGAAATGGTCGCGACTGGTCACGTATCGCGGCGCAACTGTGGTGATTTGCAATCGCGCCGAGGCCGGATTCTTGGTAACGCGTTCCCTGGATACCGAACAATCCGTTGCCGAGGCTGGCCGCGGATTGCTCGAACATTTCGGCTGCAGCGCCGTGGTCATCACGCGCGGCGCGCAGGGCTTGAATCTCTTCGAGCTCGCCCAAGCGAATGGCTTTCACGTGCCCGCAATCAATCAGGAAACGCCGATGGGCATGATCGGACGGGCGCCAACCCACGCAGCAAACAGCGGTCGTCAAGTCTTTGACGTCACCGGCGCTGGCGACACTGTCCTCGCGACCATGGCTCTGGCAACCGCCGCGGGCGCGTCATTGCGCGAAGCCGCAGTGATCGGAAACGCCGCGGCGGGCGTCGTCGTCGCAAAATTGGGAACAGCTACCCTCACGCGCGACGAGCTGGGTTCGATCCTTAGAGAAATTACCGTTAATAAGTAGGCGGGGGGAAACTCAAAGAATGGCTCGTTCGATTGATCCAAATGACAATGGTCTTTGTCTTGTTCGCTTCAGCCGTGCCGTCCTGGGGAAACGGTTGATACGGACTGACCAGCACAGTCACCGCGACGCTCGAGTCGCTTTTGCGAGGCGCTGAAGCCGAGTCGATTTTGAAGCTTTTCACCGGTCCGTAATACCCCGACGGTCCCCACGCGTCCTGAAAATCCTTGAATGAATAGCTCTCCGACGGCTTCCAAAGCGTGTACGCCTGTTGCAGATTTCCGGAGGACACAGCGCTGAAAAACGCTGTCGCATCTTTTTCTTCTGAATCAAAGCGCACTGACCACCACACAAAGAGCGCGATCAGAAACACCACCAGCACGCAAATTATGATGTAGTACGGTTTCTTCGATGGCTCCGGCTGATTGGCGTCGAGCAGGCTCACGTTGTCTCTATTCTATTTGACACCGAAAAATTAAATTTGGCGCCTGAAAAGTGCGACGCTCCCCGCAATCATCACCGCCGAAAATCCAGCTAAAATTAACACGTCCAACCAGATGCCTTCAATACCGCTCCCGCGCAGCAGGAGATTTCGCAGCGCATGCACCGTATACGTGAAAGGATCGACCACGGAAATCCATCGCAGCCAGAAGGGAAATCCGTTCGTCGGATAGATCGCCCCCGAGGGGAAAAAGAGCAGCGTGTTGAGCACGCCAAAAATCGCCCGCGGCACTAGGGGGTCGTCAATCCGCACCATCATCAGAAACATGAAACTGATCATGCAGAGCGACGCCACCGCGACCACCACCATCAGGTAAATCAATCGCACCGGGTCCCACAGCCGCGGAATTCCCGCAATCAGGCCGCCAATGAACGTAATGACCAGCCCGGCCATCAAGCCCTTCACGGTTCCAGCCAGGTCTAGCCCCATCACAAGTTCGGCCTTATGAATCGGCGTCACGAGGTAGCCTTCGTGTAGGCCACGAGACTTATCGTCGATGAAGGTGATGCCACCTCCGATCATCGCAACGATAAAAATCGCCATGGCAATCGAGCCGGGGAGCAGATACTTGATGTACTCGATGTACGGGTACACTTCCACGATGTTCAGCGCAATCGCCCCCGGCAACCTGGAAGCCAGCGGGCCCGTCGTGAGTTGCGATGTTGGGGCTACCTTCAGCTGCGAAATAAGATTGGTGTTGAGCTGATCCACCACGCTTTGAAGTTCCGTTTCAAGCGAACTCGAAACGAACTGGTCGGTGTTATCCACAATCAGGGCGATGCGCGGCTGGTCCTGACCATAAGCGCGCCGCGAGAATTTGTGCGGGATTTCTACGATTGCGCCGATCGCGCCCGCGCGCAAATCCTCCATCGCATCTGGCATCGCGTTGTAATCCACCACGTGAAACATTTTCGGGCCTGTCGTTACGCCCGCGCATGCCTCACGAACCTGCCAGGACTCCTGGGTGTGGTCCTGATCCACGATTCCAACTTTGACGTTCGTGATTTTCCCGCCAAATGCATAACCCAGCACGATGAGCTGCATCATCGGAAACACCATCGAGCTCATCATCAGCGCCGGGCTGCGGAAAAATTTCCGCAGGTCTCGTTCGACCAGCGCCCACATTCGAGATAGGTTAAAAGTCAAAGCCAAATCCTCTCTAACGATACAAATGCCCGATGCTGTACTTCGCGCCTTCATTGGCGCTGTCGCGAAGATCGTTGCCCGTGTAATGAAGAAACACATCGTCCAGCGTCGTGCCCTGAACGCTCACGCGTTTCACCGTGACGCCGCGCGCTCGCGCCAAGTCCATCAAACCCGCTACCGTAGCTGCTCCATCGTTTGAGGCGATGTGAACTGCTCCGTCTCTGGCTTGCACGTTCTGCGCGTGCGGCAGTTTCTGAAGCTGCTCGGCCCAATCCGCGGGCTGCTCGGTGAATTCCGCCTCGACCGTGTCAGTTCCCGCAACGCTGTCCTTCAGCCGCGTGGGCGAATCGAGCGCCGCCAGTTTCCCGTGATCGACGATCGCAATTCGGTCGCACAGCTTGTCCGCTTCGTCCATGTAGTGCGTTGTCAGCAGGATCGTCAGATGAGATTCATCGCGCAGCCGTCGGATCATTTCCCACACGTTCGAACGCGAAACGGGATCGAGCCCGGTCGTAGGCTCGTCCAGAAACATGATTTTGGGCGAATGGATCAGTCCTCGCGCAATCTCCAGTCTCCGCCGCATGCCGCCTGAAAAAGTTCGCACCAGTTTTGCTCTGAACTTCAGCAAATCCACAGACTCCAGCAGACGTTCGATCAGCGCCGCTCGTTCGCTCGCGGGGATCCCGTAAAGCTTCGCGTGAATCAGCATGTTTTCTTCGGCGGTGAGTTCTGGATCGGACGTAAACGCCTGCGGAATCACCCCCAGCGCGTGCCGCACGCCGTTTGCATCGTTCACAATGTCGTGCCCGCCCACGTGGGCGGTTCCAGATGTCGGCGGAGTGAGCGTCGTTAGCATGCGAATCAGCGTCGTCTTGCCTGCGCCATTCGGCCCCAGCAGTCCGAAAATTTCGCCTTCTTCGACGTAAAAACTGATGGCGTTCACAGCGACAAGATCGCCGAACTGCTTCGTCAATTTTTCGACTTCAATCGCGTGCATCGCAAAATGGCCTTTACTAGAGCTGTGCCCACCAGTGTTTTCCTTCATTTTGAGATGTAAGGAGCACTGTCGCGGTCATGCCCGTGAAAAAGCGGTGCTCCGGATTCGACAGCGAAACTTTGATCGCAAATGTTTGAATGTCGCGCTTCGTCCGGCTCACGTCGCGCTGCGTGGCGAAATCTCCTTCCACGCCTTTGAAGAAGACTTTGCCGTCAACAATTTCGCCGCTGGGCAGCTTGATCGGCATCTTCTGTCCAAACTGAATGGAATTGATGTACGTTTCGGGCACGTCGGCACGCACCCACAGGTCGTCCATGTCCACCAATACAACAATCGGGTTGCCTTCCTGCACTACTTCGCCCTGCTTCGCCACGCGCACCGACACGATGCCGCCAATCGGCGCATAAATCTTCGTGTAGCCCAGCTGCGTCTCATCTTCCGCCTTCATGGAAATGGCCTGCTTCAATTGCGCCTGAGTCGAAGCAATCTGGCTCCGCAGCACGTCTACCTGTTTTCGATTTGCCGTTGCTACGGCGAGCGCCGCCTCCTGCGATTTCTCCTGATCCACCAGCGAACGCACGTTCGCATCTGATGCTTTGAATGCAGCGACGGCGCTATCGCGGTCCTGCGCTGCCACCACGCCCGATTCGAACAGGCTCACTTCGCGCTTCATGTTGATTTGGTTCAAATCGGATGTCGCCTTCGCCTGCTCCAGTTGCGCTTGCGAACCTGTGTAGTTCGCCTGCGCCACGCGCAGCGCCGCTGCCGTTTGGCTGTCCGTGAGGCTCAAATTCGCCTGCGCCTGTACCACCTGCGCGCGCAAGCTTCCAATCGCCGCGTCCTGCGCCGCCACTTGTGCCTCCAGCGCCGCAGGATCAAGTTCCGCAATCAGCTCGCCTTTTGTGACCACCGAACCTTCATCAACATTCAGCTTGATCATCCGGTCGGTAATTTGTGGACTCACGATCACATCGTTCCCATCAACGACTCCGATCAGCGGATACGCGTTTCCGCGCGGCGTCGTGAGGACGTACACGCCGAGCGCAATCAGAAACAGCACACCGAGGATCACGAAAAACTTGCGCCCAGTCATTCCGGCCTCCCCACAGAGCGGAACAATCCGTGTTCCAGCAAATCGATCACCGCTTGCTTATGTTCCGCGACGGCAGTTGGCTTCAGCGCGTCGTGTCCCAGCAACACGCTGTGAACCGCTGCGCCGGAAAAATAAAAAACAATCATCGCAAGAATGCTGATGACCACGTGTCCGGCGTTTACGCGGTGAAATTCTCCGCGCGAAATCCCTTTTTCGATTGCACCCTCAAGCTCCTTGAATCCCTGTCGGAAGTACTGCCGCGCAATGCGCCGAAATTCACCGGGCATTTCCATCATTATCTGTTGCATCAGCCGGGCGTAATTCGGATAAGCCACGCGAAACTTGAAGTAACCGTCGACGAACGCGAGGATGATCTGCCGCGCCGACGCATTCGCCGGCATTTCCGCCTGAATCAGCTGGTTCGCCTGGCTGAAAAGGTTTTCGAATACCGCGCGATGCAGCCGCTCTTTGCTGTCAAAATAATAGTAGAGCATCGCCTTGTTGACGCGCGCCGCGCGGGCGATTTCTTCCGTGCGTGCGCCCGCAAGGCCGCGCTCGGCGAACACCTGTTCAGCGGCCGCCAATATCCGCCGTGCCGTCTCCGGGTTCTCGATTTTCTTTCTTCCTCTGTGCATAGATCCGTCAGCCATTCACGCGAGCCATCGCCGCTTCGGCGTACCGCGCGCCCGATGCAACTCCTTGAGGCGCGGCTTCGTTGATCCGCAAAAGCTCCTGCGGCGTAAGTTCAATATTCAATGCGCCAAGATTTTCTTCCAAATACGTGCGGCGCTTCGTCCCCGGAATCGGAACGATGTCTTCACCCTGCGCCAGAACCCACGCCAGCGCAAGCTGCGAAGCTTCGCAGTGTTTTTCGCGTGCGATTTCGCGGATACGCTCCACCATTTTCAAATTCTTCTCGAAGTTCTCTCCTTGAAACCGCGGAAGATTGCGGCGGTTGTCATCCGCGGCCAGATCCTCGAAGCGCCGAATTTTCCCCGTAAGGAATCCGCGCCCCAGCGGGCTGTATGCGACGAAGCCGATGCCAAGCTCTCTGCACGTGGCGAGCAATCCATCCTCTGGCTCGCGCGACCAGAGTGAGTATTCCGTCTGCAGCGCCGTAATCGGATGAGCGGCATGTGCTGCTCGTACACTTTTCGCTGCGGCTTCGGACAATCCGATGTAGCGGACTTTTCCTTCTTCGACGAGCCGGCCCATCGCGCCCACGGTTTCTGCGATCGGCACCACAGGATCCACGCGATGCTGGCAGTAGAGATCAATCGCCGGAATCTGCAGACGCTTCAGGCTCGCCTCGCACGCGCTCTTTACGTACTCCGGCCTTCCATTCACTCCGACGAACGGCCCGTCCGGTTTGCGAACATTCCCAAATTTTGTCGCGATGATGACTTCATTGCGCCGCCCTTTGATCGCCTTGCCAACCAGCTCTTCATTTCGTCCCGACCCGTAAACGTCCGCCGTGTCCAGCAGCGTCACGCCCAGATCGATCGCGCGGTGAATTGTGGCGATGGATTCGTTATCGTCGCGTCCCGCATAGAAGTCCGACATCCCCATGCATCCGAGTCCCATAGCCGAAACGGTCAAACTGCTTTTCCCCAGTCGGCGATACTGCATTCTTTCCTCCCGAGCCGTGCGCGAGTCGAATCGCAATAAAGCTAATTCTTTAACTAACTGGTTAGTTTAATCGGTTAGGGATGAGATGTCAAGCGGTGAAGGGAACTGGTTCAAGAGGGCAAGAATGACTTAGCCTTCCAGTGCGCCTCCAGCGCCCTCGGGCAATTCGATGGAATACTTGGTCCGCGATTTTTCCGCGTGCTGTTCGATGGCCAGCTCGATCAACCGGCTGATGAGTTCTTTGTACGGCACGCCACTCGCTTCCCACATTTTGGGGTACATGCTGATGCTGGTAAATCCCGGAATCGTGTTGATTTCGTTCAAATAGATTTTCTTCGTGCTCCGCTCGAGGAAGAAATCCACGCGCGCCATGCCTGCGCACTCGATGCTGCGATACCCGCGAACCGCATAATCCTGAATTTGCGCGACTTGTTTCTTGGTCAGCTTTGCGGGAATTTCGATTGTCGAGCCCGATTCCAGATACTTCGCGGAATAATCGTAGTATTCCCGGTGCGGAATAATTTCGCCGGGCACCGAAGCGTGCGGCTCCGCGTTTCCCAGCACCGCCACTTCGATTTCGCGCCCGCGAATCGCCCGCTCCACAATAATTTTCAGCGCGAAGCTCGCCGCCAAATCCATCGCCGCCGGAAGCTCCGCCGCGTTGTGCACGCAAGTCATGCCCACAGACGAGCCCAGCGTCGCTGGCTTCACAAACAGTGGAAATTTGAATTTCTTCTTGATCGCGACAAGCGTTTTGCCGCGATTCGTCTCCCATTCGTGCCGCGGAATCGCCAGAAACTCCACAATCGGAATTTTCGCCTCGTGGAACAAGCGCTTCTGCACGTCCTTGTCCATCCCAACCGCAGAACCCAAAACGCCAGCGCCGACGTAAGGAACTCCTGCGAGATCCAGCAACCCTTGCACCGTGCCGTCTTCGCCAAACGTGCCGTGCAGCACGGGAAAAATCACATCCACTTTCACGCTCGGCTGCGCGCTCCCGGGAGCAAGCGGCACTAGCGCCGAAGCGCTCGGATCCGGCGGCAGAACCACACGCTCTCCGGTCTTCAACAGCTCGGGCAGCAGCTTTTGCTCCGTCATCTTTTGAGCCGCCGCGCCCACCAGCCACCGTCCATCTTTCGTAATCCCAATCGGAACAGCCTCGTATTTGTCCGCATCCAGCGCGCGAATCACCGAAGCAGCGGAGGCCAGCGAAACTTCGTGCTCGCCCGAACGCCCGCCAAACAAAATTCCCACACGCAAGCGTCTTTTGTTTTCCATTAGAGGATTTTTTTGCCGAGGCCGGACAGGGTCAGCTCGACTCCCAAGATCGCAGTTTTATTGTGCAAATCAACCACCGGATTGATTTCCACCAGCTCAAACGAAACAAGCGAACGGCTGTCCGCAATCATTTCCAGCGCCAGATGCGCCTCGCGATACGTAACTCCGCCGCGCACCGGTGTTCCCACGCCGGGCGCTTCCGAAGGATTAAGAAAATCCATGTCTAGGCTCACCGCGACGCCGTTTGTGTCGTCCGATGCAAAGCGCAACGCCTCGGACATCACATCGCGCATCCCACGCTCATCAATGTCGCGCATCGTAAAAACATGCACTCCGGATTTCTTGACCAGTTGCCGCTCTTTCGCATCGAGATTGCGAATTCCTACCATCGCGATGTTCTGCGGCTCAACTTTCGGCTTGAAGCCGCTCAATCCGGTCAATTCCGACGCGCCATAGCCCATCACAGACGCCAGCGGCATCCCATGAACGTTGCCCGACGGACTCGTTTCCGGAGTATTCACATCTCCGTGTGCGTCCAGCCAGATCAGTCCGATGCGCTTCGACTGCTTCTTGAAGAAAGACGAAACCCCCGCGACCGATCCGGCGGCAATCGAATGATCCCCGCCGAGAATCAAAGGCATCATCTCTTCGCCGAGTGTCTTTTCAACGGCTTCCGCGAGGCCCTGGCATGTCTCGGCGATTTCGTTCAGGTATTTCGCGCGTTTGTCACCGTAGTGTTGCTCTTCCGGCTGCTTGACGGAAATGTTGCCTATATCTTCCACCTGATAACCAAGCTGCTTCAGCCGGGATTGCAGGCCCGCGACGCGCAGCGCAGACGGACCCATGTCGACACCGCGCCGGCTCTGGCCCAAGTCCATCGGCACACCGAGAATGCGTATTTTTTGCGCCATGTGTTGCTTATCCCCCAAGAAAATCCGGCAGGCGAAGCAATCCTAAGGATAGACCCGGTAAAGCATCCGGGGGAAGGGTATGACTTCGCGAATGTGCTCCGTTCCGCAAATCCACGCTACCGTGCGTTCCAGCCCCAGGCCAAATCCCGCATGCGGCACGCTTCCGTAGCGCCGCAAGTCCAGATACCATTGGAAAGATTCCTCCGGCAGATTGTTCTGCCGCAGCCGTTCGATCACAGTTTCGTAACTCGACAGGCGCTCGCCGCCGCCGATGATTTCGCCGTAGCCTTCCGGCGCAATCATGTCGAAACTGAGAGAAAGTTCCGGCCGCGCGGAATCCGTCGCCATATAGAACGCTTTCATCGCGGCGGGATAACGATGAATGATCACCGGCTTGTCGAAGTTCTTCGAAATGATTGTCTCTTCGTCGCCTCCGAAATCATCGCCGAACTTCGCCGCATTGCCGTTCTCGTTCAGCACTTTGATGGCATCCTCGTACATAATGCGCGGAAACGGCGGTTTGATTTTTTCAAGTTTGCTCACATCGCGCTTCAGCATGTCGAGTTCGCGCGCGCGGTTCTTCACACAGGATTGCACGACGGCGCTCACCAGCCCTTCGCCCAAAACCATCATGTCTTCCAAATGCGCGTAGGCCGCTTCCGGCTCCAGCATCCAAAATTCCGTCAGATGCCGGCGCGTTTTGGATTTTTCCGCACGAAAGGTTGGTCCGAAACAATAGACTTTTCCGAGCGCTGCAGCCGTCGCTTCCACGTAAAGCTGGCCCGACTGCGTCAGATACGCTTTTTGGTCGTCAATGTAATCCACTTCGAAAAGCGTCGTAGTTCCTTCGCATGCCGCCGGAGTGAAAATCGGCGCGTCGGTGAGCGTGTAGCCTCGCGAATCCATGAAATTCCGCGCCGCGCGCTCCGCTTCCGCGCGGATCCGCAAAATCGAAGCTTGCCGCGGGGTGCGAATCCACAAATGCCGCTGGTCGAGCAGGAAATCGACGCCGTGCTCTTTCAGTTGAATCGGATACGGCTGTGACTCCGGCACGCGCTGCACAATTTCTACTTTGCTCACGTGAAGTTCGAAACCGCCTGGCGCGCGCGGCTCCGCAGCAACTTTACCCGTCACTTCGACGCTCGATTCCTGCGTCAGTCCTTTCGCCGCATTGAATGCGTCAGCATGTTCTTTCAGCGAAATCACGCCCTGAATAATGCCGGTGCCGTCGCGAAAGATCGGAAAGAGCAATTTGCCGGATTCGCGCAGGTTGTAAAGCCACCCGCGTATGGTGACTTCTTTTCCGGCGTGCTCGCCAACATGTTCAATCGAAACGACCGGCGTGGACACTTCTACTTTTTCCTTTCTTTTCGCATTGGCATCAGGAATTTGCGGCCGAGCGTTTCGCCGCGAGAGCCTGCTCCAGTTTTTCAAATGCTGTGGTGGCGTCGGCGAGTGATGGCGCCGTCGCCGATTGCGCGCGCAGCTCGAGCACAACGGGAAGCTCGCCGTGCGCCTTCGAAAGAACGCCCATCGCCGCATCCCAGTCAATATTGCCGCTGTGCGGAGGCAGGTGCTCGTCTTTCTCGCCGTGATTGTCGTGCGCGTGCACCATCACCACATGTTCATGTAACGGCTCGAAGCTAATTTCGACTCCGTCTTCCATATGCGCGTGGCCAATATCGAAACAGAATTTCAAATCGAGCCGCGTGTCCGTGACGAAGTGACGCAGGTTTGACGGCGAAGCAAGTTCTCCCGGCGTATTTTCCAGCGCAATGGCAACTCCGCGCTGCTTGGCGAAAATCGTCAGGTGTTCAAGCGAATTAAATGCCGCGTCGAACTTTCGCGGATCGTGTTTTTCGCGGCCGTTGCCGATGTGCTGCACCAAATGGCGAAAGGGAATTTGCTCGGCAATTTCCAGCGTGCGTTTCACTTCGTCCACGGCGTCCAAGCGGCGCACGCGCTCCGGATCGGAAATCGAAATTGGAATGCCGCTCTCGCGCTTGCCGGGGAGCAAGTCGCGTTCCGTCGGCGAATGCAACGAATGCACGGTAAGCCGATGCTCGCTGATCCATTCCGAAAGCGTGCGAATCGCCGACGCCGAACGGTAATTCAAATGGACAGGCGTGCAGTAAATCTCGACCTGCGAGATGCCGGCTTGCGCGATTTCCGCGAGCAGAGCGGAAGTCAGCGGCTCATCCGAATAACGGTACGTTGAAAAGACGCGTTGCATGGCCAGGAAATTTTCTGCCGCAGAAAAAAACTTTGCGGCGATTCGGCGTCCTGAGAATTTGAAAAGCCGACGCTCCTATGGTCTTTGGAAAAGTCTCCGGCGTCAATAGCCGCGCGCGGCACCCTCACGGCGCGGGTCCGGCGCGCCAAGGCGCTCGCTGGTTTTCGGGTCGATTCCAATGGCCTCGACTTCGCCAATCCATGAAGGACGCGCAGCCAAATGATAACCGCGCTGCTCGAGTTGCTGAGCGACCGTTTGCGAAAATGGTTTTTCGAGAAGCACGGTGTCCGGCATCCACTGCTGATGAAAGCGCGGCGCGTTGATGGCTTCTTGCGCGGGCATATCTAGCCAGGCCCAGTTGAGAATGCTAAGAAGCGTGGCGGAAATAATGCGCGGGCCGCCCGGCGAGCCAGTGACAAAACTCAGTTTTCCATCGCGAAGAACAATTGTCGGGACCATTGAGCTGAGCGGGCGATGGCCCGGCTCGATGGCGTTGGCTTCGGACTGCAGCAAGCCAAACATATTCGGCTTGCCGGGAGCGCTGGTGAAATCGTCCATTTCATCGTTGAGCAAGAAGCCATCGGTTGAAGTGACGGCCGAGCCGTAGCTGTCGTTGAGCGTGTACGTATTAGCGACGGCGTTTCCATCGGCATCGACCACGGAAAAGTGCGTGGTGTGCGTGTGCAGCGTTTCGTTCGCAAGCACCGCAGCGGCTTCTTCCGTGTTGAGCTTGTCAATCACAACGGGCATTGAAGTTTTGCGCGCGTGGTCAAACGGCCCGGGATTGCCGGCGCCAATCTGCGTGCTCGAAGTCGCGTCGACCGGATTAATGGAAGCGCGGCGCTCGGCGGCGTATTGCTGATTCAGCAGGCCGGTGATGGGAACATGCGTGAAATCGGAATCACCGAGAAAAGTAGCGCGGTCCGCAAACACGCGACGCATCGCTTCAATTACGAGATGCACGGATTGTGCGTCATTCCACGAAGTGAGGTGATACGGCTCGAGAATATTGAGCGCTTCAAGAATGGCGACGCCTCCAGAACTCGGCGGCGGGCTGGTGATGATGGTCCAGCGATTGCCGCGCGCATGATAAGAGCCGACGAGAGGATCGCGAAGTTTCGGATGGTACGCGGCAAGGTCAGCCATGCTGATCAGGCCGCCATTTTCCGACATCTGCGCGGTCAGATCTTTTGCCGTTTGGCCGCGATAAAATTCAGCCGCGCCATTTTTCGCGATGCGTTCGAGAGTTGCAGCGAGTTCCGGTTGCTGAAATGTTTCTCCTGCGGAGTAGAGCGCGCCATCCTTCAGGAAAATCTTTTTGCTTTCTGGAAATTTCCCGAGGCGGTCCTGCGAATATTTCAACGAAGCGGCCAGGCGCGCGTTCACGGTGTATCCGTCCTTCGCCAGGCGAATCGCGGGAGCCATGTCTTCGGCGAGCGTGAGTTTGCCGTAAGTTCTTGCGGCGAGCGCGAGGCCGGCGACGGTGCCGGGAACGCCAATCGCGTGCCACCCGGTGGTGGACGCGCCCGGGATAATTTTGCCGTCGGAATCGATGTACATGTTTCGAGTGGCGCGCTTCGGCGCTTCTTCGCGATAGTCGATGAATTTCGCGCGTCCATCGCGCAAGCGGACGAGCATGAATCCGCCGCCGCCGATGTTTCCGGCGGCAGGCTCGACCACAGCGAGAGCGAAGCCAACAGCGACAGCGGCGTCAACGGCGTTGCCGCCTTTTTTCAGGATTTCGACGCCGGCTTCGGAGGCAAGCGCCTCATCGCAGACGACCATAGCGTGTTCGCCGCGAACGGCGGTGGCAGGCCAGTTGGGTTGGGCGGCTTCGCCTGCGGAGGATGCGTATTCGCGAGGCTGCGGCTGCGTTTGCTGTTGTGGCTGGGCTTGGGCAGATACGAAGGACGCGGAGCCGCAGAGAATTACGGCTAACAGGAGTGATTTCAGGGATGTGCGCATGGCGGAGTTGAATCTATGCGATTGGGGATGGGGCGTCAAGGCAGTGCGGAAGACGCAGCAAAAGAGTGGTGTTCGGAAATGAACGATGAGTCGAAAAAATGCGTGAAAAAACTCGATTAGACTTTGCGTCCGCCTTTTGTTTTCAGCAGTTTGGCTCAATTTCTAATTTCCCATAGAAACTAGATTAGAATTTAGAAAGCGCATAAAAAGCGAAAAGCCGCGTCTCCGCGGCGGCCTTTCCTCTAATTTATACGCAGACTGCAAATCCAGCCCTCTGGAGCAATGTATATCATATAGTTAACTAAAAGTCAAGGTAAAATGGGGACGCGGTACGAGGCTGATCGCGTCCTACCGATTAAATCTTGATTCTGACGGGGTTTACGGGGAAGATAACGCACATGCCAGCGACATCTAAGGGCCACAAGAACCCAAAGCCTCAGCTTCGCGTGGCCTTCGACACGAACATCCTCTACACCGGCTCCGCAAGTGATCTCATCCAGCAAGAAGCAACAAAACTAATCCAAGAGAGCGTTTTTCCGGACCTTGAGATTGAGTGGTATTTGCCTGATATCGTCCGACATGAAAGGCAGTATCAGATGCAAAAGCGCGCTGCCGATTTGTTACCTGCTCTCGCGAAAGTAGAGAAATTACTTGGACACAATCTCGGAATTACCGAGTCAATTCTCATTGATAGGGTTGCCGAGGCGGTTCGCCAAAGATGTGACGAATTAAAGTTGTTGAGTCTCGGGTTGAGCTATGCAGATGTCGATTGGAACCGCGTCGCCTTAGACGCTGTGTATAGAAGAGCGCCCTTCGAAGACGGAGAGAAAGAGAAGGGTTTTCGTGATTGCGTGGTCGTGGAGAGTTTTCTCCAGCTCGTCGCCAATTCCCCCAAAACACCTAGTGTCTGCAGGATTGTCCTCTTAACAAAGGACGGGCTGGTCGCACACGCAGCAAAAGCGCGAACTGCTGAATGCTCCAATGTTAGCGTGCTTTCGACGCTTGATGAGCTGAAAGGCCTCATTAATACACTCGTTTCCCAGGTAAGTGAGGACTTCCTGGCAACGCTCAAACCTAAAGCTCAAAAGTTGTTCTTTCTTACAAAGGACGAGTCAACGCTCTTCTATAAGGCTGGCGTGCGAGAGTTGTTGGAAGAGCGATATAAGGCAGAGCTATCTGCTACGCCAGCTGGCGCCACGAGTCGCAAGAACGGTACATGGGGCATAAGTCCGCCGAATTTCGTAAAGAAAACTGGAAAGAGAATCCAGTGGTCTTCAAGAATCGCGATCGAATCTGAATCGTCAAAGGGGTCATCGGTAACGAACTGGGCAACAGATTTCGTAGCGCCCCTTCCGAAGTTAAAGGAGCCCTCGGTGGATGACTACATGCTTGCGGCGCGGCCTTTCTTCTCGAAAGAGCTGCGACCCTTATCCGACATGGCGGGTTCCGAGTGGTACCCTATGAACCCGGTCACGGTGGTTCCCTGGGTCACCACGCACAAGGGTAGCGATATCTATGAAGTCTATTGGAGTGCGGATGTAACGACGAGCCGAGAGCTTCGCAAGCCTTCGATTGACGATATTAAGCACCTAGGACTGCAGTGGGAGCCAGTCAGTTGATTTCCTTTTGAAAGGCTCGTCAGGGCCCTTCCCTCAGAACAAGCAAAGTGCCTGAAGGCAACAGCAGGTCCCTCACACCGTTCGCTAAGAGCGTGCGAACGGGTTCGGGATGACAATGAAAGACAAAGGCCCCCAACGCTCACAAAACGAGCGTGGGGCACCCGAAAAACAGGTTACAAAACGAATGATTCGCTAGAGTTTGCGCAACGGGCCGTGACCGAGGGAGATAGATCCTGGTCCGGTGAGGAGAAATGCCAGGGCGATGAGCAATTGCGTTAGCGCGTATTCGGCGCCGCCATGTCCGACGTCAAATCCGTGGTGAATGTGCACCAAGAATATTGCGCCGAGCATGACGATGGCAATGCAGGCCGCGCCGATGCGAAAAAAGATGCCGAGGAGTACAGCGAGTCCGCCGCCGAATTGCGCCAGACCGACCAGATAGCCGACGATGGCGGGCGCGTGCATCCCAGCGGCAAATTGCTGAGGTCCGGGTCCGCCAAATGCGCCAAACAGGATGGCGCTTCCGTGGTAAAGGAAAACTGAACCGGCTGCAATGCGCAGAAGGAGCAGCGCGAGGCTGAATTGTCCTGGTCCGGGCAAAACGGAAGAGTTGGTGGTGTTCATTCGGGCTCCCTCAGGTTGAACTAAACTATCTAACTTAAAGATAGGCCGGAAGAGGAGCTCTCCCTCAGGGGCTAAAGCCCAGTTCTTTGATTGACTCTTAATGTCGGAGCTAAAGCTCCGACCCCCTGATCACCATTTATGGGACGCCTTTCAGTCTAGTAGATGCCCGAGAAGGGCGAAAAGACCGCTTCGGCACCATTTTTTTTTGATCCGCAAACAAATGAAACCCGTTACTGTGCCGGCGCAATGCGTTTGGCGTGCTGGTCGATGCCACCCTGGTGGAGAACGAGTCCGGTGGCGCGGCCGGCGCTGTCGGTGACGAAGGTGACCTGTGCGTCGGTGATCTTCAGGAAGAAATCGCGAGGGCCCTCGGGAAACATCGGGAAAGCGGGCTGACCAGTTACCTGCAAGGTCAGATGATCGCCGTCGCGAGCAATGGTCAGATTGACAGTGAAAGCGAGCTGGTAGGTCCCGACATAGCCATCGAGCAATTTTGGATCTATCGAAACCTCTTTGTGCTCCTTGGGTTTGGGCGGGGCGAGCGCCGTGTTGATCATACCCGCGATCGTGTGAGCAATGATGGTGGGACGGGAATGTCCTGCGTCGAGATTGGTGAGCACGGCGACGGTGAGATTGTCGTCGACATACCGCGAGATATCGCAAGTGAAGCCCTGCCAGGCGCCGCCGTGTTCGATAACCTTGTGGCCGTTCATCGCATATATCACCCAGCCGAAGCCGTAATTGGCGGAATTGGGCTGGCCATTATTGAGCGGATAGACGGTCCAGATGCGCTCGAGGCTGGACTGTTTGAGCAGAGTGGTTCCGTAGAGCGCGGCGTCCCACTTGGCGAGGTCGAGGACGTTGAAATAAAGCGTGCCGTCGGCAGTGGAGTTGAAGGTGGGCGACACCCATTCCTGATTCTGGAGTTTGTCGCCGTGAAGTTCGTAGCCGGAGGCGCGGTTGGGAATAATGTCGGCGTCGCTGATAAGGCGCGTTGAAACCATGCCCAGAGGTTTGAAGATGCGGTCGGCGAGATAGTCGGCGTAGAACTTGCCGGTGACTTTGTGATCATGATGCCGAGAAGCATGTAATTGGTGTTGCGGTAGGCCCAGTTCGAGCCCACGGGGAAGTCAATCGGCATCGCTTCGGCTTTTTTTAGGAGTTCGTCTTCGGTGTAATCCATGCGCATGTAGAACGGGCCGGTTGGGCCGGTGCGCTCGTTGCTTTCATATTCGGCGAGGCCGGAGGTGTGGGAGAGCATATTTTTGATGAGGATCGGTTTCCAGGAGTCGGGCGCGTCTGGGAAATATTTCGTGATGCTGTCGTCGAGGCTGACTTTGCCCTCTTCAACGAGCATCATGACGGCGGCGGAGACGAATTGCTTGCCCACAGAGCCGGACTGAAGAAGTGTTTCGGGTTTTACCGGGACGTTCAGCTCCACGTCAGCGAGGCCATAGCCTTTGGCGAGAAGGATTTGACCGCGGTTGTAAATGCCGACTTGCGCGCCGGGGATGCGCTCCTTGGCCATCTCAGCGTTCACATATTGGTCGATGGAGGAGATTTGCGCGGGCGTTAGCGCAGATGCAGAGGAATCTTGCGCGCCGGCGTTTGGAGCGACGCACAGGCTAGCGACCATCAAGAAGCAAACTGCCGCGAAATAATTCCTGAGTGATACGCAAATCGAATGCATCGTTCCTCCGTGGCGCAAGCGCAGCGCGTGTTAAGGATGCGCGATGTTGGCCTGCGAGCTTCGGAGGTAATACGCGGAAGGGGAAGAAAGGTTTCAAGACGAATTGAAAATTTGGGAAGAAGCCTCGTTCGTATCAGGACCTGAGCGAGTTTATTCCTGAAGGAATTCGACGCGGGCGTCAGCGGGCATAAGGCCGGCAGACTTGGCGCGGGAGACGAGTTCGCTGACTGCTTTGCGGCCCTCTTCGCCGAAATTGAGCGTCCAGCGGTTGACGTACATGCCGACGAATTTGTCGGCGAGCGCAGGATCCATGTCGCGGGCGAATTGCAGGGCGTAGTTCAAGGCTTCTTCGCGATGGTCGAGCGCGTAGGCGACGCTACCGCGAATCGCTCCGGCGACCTGGCGAGCGAGGTCGGTACCGAGAGAGCGGCGAATGGCGTTGGCGCCGAGAGGAAGCGGAAGTCCAGTTTGCTCGTGCCACCAAACGCCGAGATCGACGACTTTGTGCGCGCCGGACTGCGCGTAGAGGAGCTGGCCTTCGTGAATGAGCAGGCCGGCTTCGACTTCGCGGCTGTTGACGGCGTCGAGGATTTTGTCGAACGGCATGGTCACGGTTTCGACGTTCGGTTCGAAAAGCTTCAGAGCGAGATACGAAGTGGTGCGCGTGCCGGGAATCGCGACTTTGCGGCCCTTCAGTTCGGTTTTCTTCATCGCGTGATGGGAAACGACGATGGGGCCGTAACCTTCGCCGAAGCTGGCGCCGCAGTCGAGCAGGACGTATTTGTCGGCGAGGAAGGGATAGGCGTAAACGCTAACGGCGGTGACGTCGTAGGTTTCGACTTCGGCAGCTTTGTTGAGGCTTTCGATGTCTGAGAGAACGTGCGTGAACTTGAGGCCGGGGACGCGCAGCTTGCCGGTGGCAAGCGCGTAGAACATGAAAGCGTCGTCGCTATCGGGCGAATGCGCGATGCGGACTTCGGACGTTTGCGTGGTTGCGGTGCGAGCGGCCATAAGGTTTAGGTCTCCAGCAGCCATTTGCGCACCTTCCGGCCTTGCTGCGACAGTTCGGCGGCATTCACAGAGCCGTGGGGCTCGCCTGCGGTACACGCGGAGTGAATTCCGGCCGGCTGGGGCGCCGTCTCAGACGGGCGATAGAATATCAAAGACAGTGGTCAGTGACCAGTGGGGAATTGAGAGTTAGCTCGTGAAAAATGCGCGTGAACATGCATTGCTGCGGTTTTCAAGGAAACGAGAATGCGGTTGAGATGCGGTTACGGCTCGTTTGAGTCGGGCGTAGCGATCAGTGGGTCATCAACTGTGGCGACCGCGCCTTTCTTGTCGGTGGCGTGGATTTTACCGTCTTTGTCGTAGAGAAACGATCGATCGCCTGTTTTTCCATATTCAGCGGGAATCGCGGCAATCTCGAATCCGGGATTTTCTGTGTCAGCGGGCGTGACGACGCGGTAGCGGAACTTGTAGCCATTGGCAGAGCCAGCGGCAAGAGAAGCGTCGACAAGTTTTGCGGCACTGGGCGAAACTCCGCCCTCCTTGGGAGGGCCAAGCTGCTCGAGACTGTCGGGCAGCTTGCCGAAAGCGCGCTGGTAAGTTTGGACGGCCTGCGCGAGACCCTGCAACGTGTCGATTGTGTCCTGTTCGTGAATCTTGAGCGCCTGCGCGGCCCACTCTTTTTGCAGCGAAGGAATGTCAATCAGCAGCAGGCCGAGCGAGAGCAGTTTCCAATTGCCGTCTTCACGAACCAGACCGATTCGGATCGTGTCAGCCGTTGAGAGAGTAACCGGCACGTAGGCGAGATTGTCGTGCGTAATCGGCGCGCCGAACGTGAATTGCTGGGTTGCGTCGGTGGCTTCGCAGCGAATTTGTGGGCGGCCTTCGGTGCTCGTGGAAAGCAATGTGCGGCCGGGCGTGTCGAGAAGGACGAAGCGCTCCATCAGAGAGACACGGTCGTCGGAAGAAAGCTTGTTGAAGGCGGCAGAGTTCGCGGCGGTCAAGTACGCGGAAAAACTTTCGCTATTCTGGCGGCAAGCTGCGCCGAGAGCGGCCGTGAGCGCCGATATTGGATCGGAATCAGCCGTGGCAGGCGCAGACTGCGATTGAGCGAAGAGACGCGGACAAAAAAGTAGCGCAACAAGCGTGGCGAGCAGAATTGGCGCGCGAGGGATTCTTTTCATGATTTTGCGCGCGAAAAAATGGCGGCGAGGTCCTTGGTGAATTTGGAGCGTGGCATCACTTCGGTGCATCCAGCCTGGCGGGCGCGCTGAGCGAGGTCCGTTTGCACATGAGAAAAAAAAGCGACCACGGGAATCTTCGAGTCGCGCGAACACAGCGACGCGATTGTTTCGACCGGCGCCTGACGCGCGTTCAAGTCCACGACAATGAGCTTCGGCGCAGCCTGATTGACCTCGGCGACAAGCGCGTCGCCGGAGGTAAAAGGCTTCATTTCCACTCCAGCGTGTTTCGCCGTCTCCAGCATTTTCGCCTGAAAAAAAATGTCGTCGACCAAGGCTAGAATCTCCGCCACGAATCCCTCGCGTAAAGAATCTTAAGGATGTACCACGCGCGCGAGCGCCGGACAAGATGCGTCCGGCGATTTCGCAAGTTTGTAGGATGCATAAGAACGGCGAATGGCTTTGCGGGGCGCGTGGGGCGTTTCTCCGGCGCAGCGAGATGCGGTATAAAGGAATCGAGCGCATCGCCGGGGAGGCGAACGATGAAATCCGCCATGAATCAGGCCACGTTGCCGGGCCTGGAAGTTTTGGAACAGACGCCGATCATTTTGGAGAAGCTGGTTTCGCTGGCAACGGAAGAGCAACTGCAATGGAAGCCTTCGATGGAGCGATGGTCGATCAGCGAAGTGCTGGCGCACATGGCCGACGTGGAAGTGGCAGGATTTCGCGAGCGCGTCGAGCGCATGGTGCAGACGGATATGCCGCAACTGGCGATGTACGACCAGGAGGCGCAGTACAAGGCGGGGCGGTACACGGGCGGCAAGGCGCGCGAGCATTTGAAGAATTTCTGCCATGAGCGCGACCGCAGCGTTTCGTGGCTGCGCTATATGCCGGAAAGCATCGTGGCGCGCAAAGGGCAGCACGAGCAGTTTGGTGCGATCACGGTGGGACATTTGTTGAACGAATGGGCGTTTCATGATCTTGGACACATCCGGCAAATCTCAGAGCTCTTTCGGTCGCGAGCGTTTTATCCCTCGATGGGACCATTCCAAAAGTTCTACACCATCAAACCGTAAGCGGACTCCTCTCATGGACGAACTGTCGCGGCGCGTTCTGGAAGTATTCGACGAACTGGGGCGCGATACGCTTGACCTGCACGCGCTGCGGGAAGTCGCGGGCGGCAACGATCCCGCGCGGCGCGATGAAGTGGTGAGCGCGGTCGAACTGCTGGTGCGCGGCGGGTATCTGGACATCAGCGGCGAGGCGGATTTTTACCGGCGCACTGAGCAGGGCCGGCTCGCCGTGGCGAAGCCGCTCGACGTGACGCTCTATTCGCGTCCGAAGTGCAAACTATGCGACGAAGCGCGCGCGGCGATTGAACCGATCCTGTTCGAATTCGGCGGCGCGCTGCGCGAAGTGAATATCGACGAGGACAAAGAATTGAAGGAGCTGTACACGAATGATGTGCCGGTGGTTTTTCTCGGCGCGAAGGAAATTGCGCGCCACAACGTGGATACGGTGAAGTTCCGGCAAGCGCTGGAAAAAGTGGGGAAGTAGCAGAGGACATATTACGTCGTTTAGAAACCTCGCTCGGAAAACGTGATAGACTTCGCCAATGAGACGCGGCGTCCTAATCGTCTGCGTCATTGCCGTACTGAGTGGATATAGCTGGGCGCGAAAACCTCGTTCGCTTGCTATCCCGGATGGGTTTGTCATTGGGCGACATACCTCTTTTGATTTCGGCCCTCCAATGGACTATTACGAACTATTCGTCGTGACCGCAACGGCGAAAGGCGCTTCAGTCGAAAGAACAACGCTGACGCCCGCGGCGGACGCATGTAGCCTACCCGCGAAAGTGGAAGTCGCGTCGGCGACGATAAACCAGCCTGTTTCCGAGCTGTTTGGTGGAGTGAATCCATGCGCAATTCCTGATAAGGAGCTGCACCGCGAGTTGAAGCGGTGCAAGAAATGTATGGTATTCAGCTATGCCGAGACTGCGATGCAAGTGCAGTGCGGCAGCCAAATACGCGTGATTCGTTCCGATATTCTTGATAGAGACATGTTCGACCCGCAAAGAGCTGCCACTCCCAAGAATACTTCATGGACCATGCAGCTGTTGTCGCGATTGGATGAGGCGGTCGGGCCCGGCGTTATGGACAGGCCCATGTTTGGTGCGTGGGATGAGAGCCAACCTTCGCCGAAGCTAGAGCCCTCTTTTGAGCTTGAGGATATCGGCACCGGCAAATATGACGGCCTCTTTCCAAAGGCACCGGACAAGATGTCCGATTTGTATGCTGCGGCGCAGAAACCAATGCCGGTTCCCACCGTAAGACTCGTAAGTGTCGAGCCGTTTGCTCCCGAGGCGGCTGTGCTACCGCCGTATCCCGGAATTGCGAGACTGGCACACGTGGAAGGGAGCGTCACGCTTAACTTCTACATCGGTACGGACGGCCGACCGACTGGCATTGTCTTCGAAAGCGGGCCCGGTCTGTTGCAACACGCAGTTACGAATGCTGTAGGCGGCTGGAACTTTCAGCATGCTGGATCTCTCCAAAAGGTCACTGCAACATTAGAGTTCAAGTTGAATTGCCCGGTTCAAAAGAAGTAAGGCGGAAGTTACTGCGCTATTTGCCTGCGTGTTTCTCGCGATGCTTTTCCAAGAGGCGGTTGGCATCGATGTAGGACATGGCGCCTTCGGTCATGATCTCGAAGGTGCCTTTGTCGCGGATGTGCTTCGCGATGCGTGAAGTGAGTCCCATCGAGGCGCGCATTGGGCCGGAGCCAAGGCTGACGCGAGCGACGCCGAGCTTTTCGAGTTCGGCGACGGAGGGCGTGCCAGCGCCGCCGAGAATATTCAGCGGACCTTTCACGGCGCGAACCAGCTTGCCGATGGTGTCGGCGTCTTTCACGCCGGGGGCGAAGAGCGATTCAGCCCCGGCTTCGCGGTAGGCGTTCAGGCGCTCGGCGGTGCGTTCGATGCGCATTGCGGGATCGCCAATGTCTTCCAAGAAAATGTCTGTGCGGGCGTTGATCACCAGGTGCGCGCCGAGTTTTTTCGCGGCGTCTACCATGGCGCGGATTTTTTGCTTCTGCAGCTGAATCGGAAATAGCTCGCGAGAGCCTTCCTGAACACAGTCTTCAATATTGCAGCCGACAGCGCCCGCTTCGACGATGGCGACAGCGGTTTGCGCGAGGTCTTCGGGAGTTTTGCCGTAACCCGCCTCCATGTCAGCCGTGACGGGAACGGAAACGGCGCGAACGATGCGCGCGACGACTTCCAGCATTTCATCGCGAGAAATTTTCTGGCCGTCGGGATAGCCGAGCGAATTGGCAACTCCAGCGCTGCTGGTGGCGATGGCCGGGAATCCAGCGTCTTCGACGATACGCGCGCTGGCTACATCCCACACGTTGGGCAGAACCAGAATGCGCGGGCCAAGGTGAAGGGCTTGAAGCTTGTGTGCTTTTTCGGCTTGTGCTGCGAAGGACATCGGACTGACCTACCGCTGGAAAATTTTCAGTTATGGAACAGCTATTCTTTTTCGTCGACGGAGTGCGCGCCGACCGTTTCATCCGGATCGTCGCCCACGCGGCCTTTCAGCCGGTCGTACACGGAGTAATGGCACGTGGAGCCGAGCCCTTCGTTGTAGTAAGCGGGCACGCCGAGCGCAAAGCGCAGCTCTTCGTTGAATTTTCGCAGGTCGCTGAGCTCTCGAACGATCGCCGGAAGTTTGCGGCCGTCGCGCGTGATCAGGAATTTTTGGTAGCCCGCGTCCCACAGCTGCGTGAATTGGCCATTTTTCATGATGGCGGGCAGCTCGGTCATTTGATAATTGCCGTCAGGTGCTTTGCGAAATTCGGAGCCGCAGTTGTATTTCTCCACGCGCGCCACGCCGCCGGAGCTTCGCACAGTAAAGCCGAGTTGCGGCAGGCTGGCTTCAATTTTCTTCGAGTTGAATTTGGCGTTGACGTACCACATCGCAGAAACAGAGTAAGGATTCCAGGGCGGAGTTGTAAAGGCAAAAATTCCGCGGCAGATTCCGACCAACGCAGCTTGAGGGGCGACGGGCTGCATGATATGGTTTTGGCGCTATGAGCGCCGCAAATCCATATGAATCACATTTGGCGGGCAGGGACCCGCTGGAGGTAATTGCCGCTACGCCCGGGCAGCTTGCGTCTTTCGTCCGAACGCTGGGACCGGAGCGCGTTGAGAAAAAGCCGGCGCCGGAAAAATGGAGCGCACGCGAAATCGTTTGCCATTTGGCGGATTGCGAAGTGGTGTTCGCGTACCGCCTGCGGCAGGCGCTGGCGCAAGACCATCACGTGATACAGCCGTTCGATCAGGACAAATGGGCGGCGACTTATGCCGCATACGACGCGCCGGCGGCGTTGGCCGTTTTTTCCTCACTGCGGCGCTGGAACATTTCACTCATCCATGGAGCGCCTGCGGAGGCGTTTTCGAAGCGACTGACGCATCCGGAGCGTGGCGAAATGACCTTCAAAACTGTGGTGGAAACCATGGGCGGTCACGATTTGAACCACGTGAAGCAACTTGAGGCCATCGCGGCGCGCCGGTAAATCTTCTTGCCCAGAAAGTGCGGGAATGCGATAAGATATGGACATGCAATCCCTCCAAACACCCCGGCAGCGCTGTAGTTCCTAAATACTTTAGTTCCTCGCGATTTGACGCGCATCTAATCTGGCTTAGAAGAAAACAACCTCAGGAAGTTCAGTTTGAGCATTGCAGGAATCGAGATGCATCTCAGAATTGCAATTGACGAAAATGCAGAGGGACTAAATAGCTGGTCAGGAACTCGCCTGTTTGACCTGATTGGCAATACGCCGCTGCTGCGATTGGACTCGTTCGGGGAGCAGTATCCGAACGTAGAGTTTTATGCCAAAGCGGAATGGTTTAATCCGGGCGGCTCGGTGAAAGACCGCGCGGCGCTGGCGATGATTCGCGACGGAGAGAAAATTGGAGCGCTGCACGCCGGAAAACGGATTTTGGATGCGACCAGCGGTAATACGGGAATTGCATTCGCGATGATTGGCGCGGCGTTGGGGTATGGAGTGACGCTATGCGTACCGTCGTCGGCTTCGCCCGAGCGACTGCGAACCATCCGCGCGCTGGGAGCGGAATTGATTTTGACGCCGGGAGAAGCTGGTTCCGATGGCGCAATTCACCGCGCGCGAGAACTGTTCGAGCAAAATCCATCGAGGTACTTTTACGCCGATCAGTACAGCAATGCCGCGAATCCGTGCGCTCACTATGAAACCACGGCGATGGAAATTTGGCGGCAGACGCACGGCGCGGTGACGCACTTTGTGGCCGGGCTCGGAACGAGCGGGACGTTCATGGGCGTGACGCGCAGGCTCAAGGAGTTGAATCCGGCAATCCGCGCGATCAGCGTTCAGCCGGATGAGGCGTTCCACGGACTTGAAGGTTTGAAGCACATGGCCAGCGCGATCGTGCCGGCGATCTACGATGCTTCTCTCGCGGACCAAAACTTCACAGTGCGCACCGAGGATGCATTTGCGATGGTGAGGCAGCTGGCGCGCGAGGAAGGCATTTTGGCCGGCGTCAGCTCCGGCGCGGCGTTGAGCGCGTGTTTGCGGGTGGCGGAAGGGTTGCCGCGAAGTGAAAAAACTGTCATCGTGACCGTTTTCCCGGATTCGGGCGACCGCTATTTGAGCGAAAAATTCTGGGATGAGGAGAATGCTGGCCGATGATTCGCGTTGGCGAAGCGCTGATTGCAAAGATGCACGAGCACGGCGCGAAGGATTATCCGAGTGAATGCTGCGGGGCGTTGTTGGGGAGTGACGAGGGTACGAATCGCACTGTTCTCGGATTGGTCCCGCTCGTGAATCAGCGCAACGATTCGCCTCAGAACCGGTTTTCGATCACGCCGGAAGACGTTCTGTTGGCAGAGAAAGAAGCGCGAGCAAAAGGTTGGGATTTAATCGGCTGGTACCATTCGCATCCCGATTCTCCGGCGCGTCCCAGCGAATTTGACCGCGAGCACGCGTGGCCGTGGTACAGCTATATTATCTTTCAGGTGGAAAAAGGCGAGGCGCGCGAGATGCGTTCGTGGCGTCTCGATGACGACCGCGCGAAATACGAAGAAGAGAGCATCGAGTTCATATCGAGCGTGCCGCGCTGAGGAAATTTCTGGTGCCGCAGTCCAGTTACGCGGAACCGCATCTAACTTTGATAGAGCCAACAAGGAGAAAGAGACAGATGGGCGTGAAAGTGATGATTCCCACACCGCTTCGCCAATATGCCGGGAAGCGCGAGAGCGTTGATCTGGAAGCGAAGACTGTTGCGGAGGCGCTGAGTTCGCTGACTTCGCAATTCGGAGAGTTGAAGAGGCACCTTTATTCCGACGACGGGCGGCTCCGCAGCTTTGTGAATGTTTACGTGAACGACGAAGATATCCGATACTTGCAAAAGGAAAAAACAGCGCTACAGCAGGGGGACACGATTAGCATTGTGCCCTCCATCGCCGGCGGGACGGAATAAGAGTAGGGGAACGCAGACATGGCAACACAAGTGAAGGAATCAACCGCAAACGCGCCAGGGGCACTTAGTAAAGAAGAGATCCTGCGCTACAGCCGCCACCTAATCATGCCGGAAGTCGGCATGGACGGGCAGCTCAAGCTGAAAAAAGCGAAAGTGTTGCTCGTCGGCTCGGGAGGATTGGGCGCGCCGCTGGGATTGTATCTAGCGGCGGCGGGCGTAGGGCGGCTAGGTCTCGTGGATTTCGACGCCGTTGATTTTACGAACTTGCAGCGCCAAGTGACGTTCGGTACGAGCGATGTGGGCCGGAAAAAACTGGAAGCAGCGCGCGACCGGCTGAGCAATTTGAATCCCGAGATACAGATTGATACGTACGAAACTCGTTTGACCAGCGACAATGCGCTCGACATTTTGCGCGAATACGACATCGTCGCCGACGGGACGGATAATTTCCCAACGCGCTATCTGGTGAATGACGCGTGCGTGTTGCTCGGCAAGCCGAACGTGTACGGCTCGATTTTCCGCTTCGAAGGGCAAGCGAGCATTTTCGGCTATCCCGGAGGCCCATGCTATCGGTGCTTGTATCCCGAACCGCCTCCGCCGGGAGTTGTGCCGTCATGCGCTGAGGGAGGCGTGCTTGGCGTGCTCCCCGGAATTGTCGGTTGCATTCAGGCGATGGAAACGCTCAAACTGATTCTGGGGAGTGGCGATTCGCTCGTCGGGCGCTTGCTTCTTTTCGACGCATTGCGAATGCGTTTTCGCGAGCTGAAGTTGCGCAAGAATCCGGAGTGCCCGGTATGCGGTGAGCATCGTACGATAACAAAACTGATAGACTATGCGGAATTCTGCGGAATTCGCGGTGAAGAAATGGAGGCGAAGCCATTGGGTGTTCCCGAAATCACTCCGAAAGAACTCAAGACGCGGCTTGACCGTGGCGACGATCTTTATATTCTCGACGTGCGCGAGCCGCACGAATATCAGATCTGTAATCTTCACGGGCACTTGATTCCGCTTGGCGATCTGCCAAAACGCGTGAATGAGCTCGACAGTTCGCGCGAAATTGTGGCGCACTGCCGCAGCGGGAAACGGTCGGCGGACGCGGTCCAGTTTCTGACCAACGCAGGTTTCCACAAGATTTGGAATCTCAAGGGCGGAATCTTGGCGTGGTCCGATGAAGTTGACCCCTCCGTCCCAAAGTATTAGTTCAAAATAGGAACTAAGCAGCGCCAGCCAGGCCGGGAGAGTCACAATGGCAGCAACGAAAATTACGATCCGAGACAATGGGTCCATTAAGGTCGAAGGCGACTTTGAGATCGTCGACTCGCAAGGAAGGGTTTTCGGTCTCGGAGGCCGCACGCAAGTGGCTCTTTGCCGCTGCGGGCAGTCGCAAAACAAACCATTCTGCGATGGTGCTCACAAGCAGTGCACATTTGAAAGTGTGATTGTAGCCCGGGACCTTCCGCCACCTCCTCCACCGCCAAAGATGTAGAGGATGCGGAGCGTCGCCTTGTCTGTGGATCCTCTCTTTCCACAATGGAACGCATGATTCACTCGGTAACGTTTTAGCCCCTTGCAAAATGACGTGGCTTTTTTCCGTAACGATCCTAACTTCCATACGTTACGTAACCAACTGCAAATCATAGACTTGCAATATTCCCCGCAACCTTCTGGAACGGCTAGCTGCGTGCTTTACCGATTCATGTTGGGGCAGGATTCGTGTGTCTGGGGGCATTTTGGGGTTAGTCGCAAAAGACGTTAAGGCCGCGCTACGCTCTTCCTATTTCCGCTGGGGTATCGCCTGGACGCTGGTCACATTCGCGTTCATGGTGTACCTCTGGTCGATTCGGCATTCAGGCTATTACCCCGACCCGCTGCTTGAGAGATACATCCAGCTTGCCGGAAGCGTTTTGGCATTCACGTTCGCGGCGAATGCGCTCGTGCGGTTCCGTGGAATGCACGACCGCATTTCGCTGATTCTCGCCTTTGGCTTTGGCCTCGCTGGACTCATTGAAATGGGCGCCAATCTGACGCCCCACATCAACGAAGCAATACTCGCGGTTCCGCTTTCCTGGATGGTCAGCCGGACACTGTTGGCGACGTTGTTAGTGGCCGCTCTTCTGGTAGAACGGAGCCTGCCGCTCTCGCGCGAGCCCAACCGCGAAATTGCCTGGGCGCTCCTGATTGTTGGATTGATCGCCTATCTCACCAGCGTAGCGTTCTTTGCCATCCCGGCTGCTCCGAAGATCTATCCGCACGCCCTCGTTCCACGTCCCTGGGATTTGTTGCCCGCCGCAATTTATCTGGCCGCAACAATCGGCTTTTGGAGGCGCTTAAAACACGTAGACTCGGCCCTCGACCGCGCACTGTTCCTCTCCGCATTGGTCAACGTGGCATGCCACGTGACCATGAGCCAATCCTCCATACATTTTGATGCGGCTTCCGGCGCTGCGCAGTTTCTCGAGGCCGCCGGTTACGCCATCGTGCTCGCTGGCGCTCTTCTTGACAATGCGAGGCTCTTCGATCAAGTCAGCCGCCTCGCCATCAGCGACCCGCTCACGGGATTGGCGAATTATCGCCGCCTTCTCGAAGTGATGGAGATGGAACTGCAGCGGGCGCAGCGAACGAACCGAGGGTTCGCGGTCGTGCTGCTCGATCTCGACGGCCTGAAGAAAATCAATGACAACCATGGGCATCTTGTCGGCAGCCAGGCGCTGAAACGGCTGGCCAGCGTGCTTCGGCTGCATTGCCGCGGAATGGACACTGCGGCCCGTTACGGCGGCGATGAATTCGCGCTCGTGCTTCCGGAAGCGGAGGAGGCAGTCGCCGTTCAGGTCACGCATCGCATACGCAAGCGTCTGCAAGAAGACGGGCATCAGCCGCGTATTTCCGTCAGCGCGGGCGTGGCTGTTTATCCACGCGACGGCCTGACTATCGAGAAGCTCTTGAATTCGGCCGATGGCATTTTGTATGCGATGAAGGCGAATCGCGGCAAGGAACGTGGGGAAGCTGCGCGAGTGGGTCCTCGCGGAGCACAGGGGGCAGGGGAATGGCAAACGCCAGAAAAGGAAAATTTGCGGCTTTTCAGGTAGAACGATGCGAGCCGCGGCTGCCGATGCAGGTCGGCGTGCGCATCTCCGGCAATACCTTCATGCCGGGTCTGGAAACAACCTTCACGGAGAACGTCAGTTCGCGCGGTGCACGCGTGCGCAGCGTCAGACGATGGCGCACCGGCGAGAGCATTTCTATAATGTCGCTCGGCGAGGGCTTTCGCTCGCTTGGACGCGTGGCCTATTGCGAACCCAATCGCGAGGCAGGATTTGCGATTGGCGTCGAGTTCCTCGAACTCGAGGGCCAGTGGGTGCTTGGTTCGACGCAGGAGCCAGGCGCTGTCGCCTGAACGGTGAATTTGCCAATCAACTCAACCTATTGCACAAAACCTACCGTCGGCTCAGGGGCGGGTCCCGGATTTTCCGGAATAGGGCCGAATTGCGCTTCGTAGCGCGTGATGTTTTCCGTAAGCGCGCGTAACAATCGCTTGGCATGTGCGGGGCTCAGAATCACGCTGCTGACCAGTTTTCCTTGGGGCACGCTGGGGAAGATGTAAATGAAGTTGAGCGTGAACTCCTCGGCATTGTGATGAATCATCGCCAGGTTGGAGTATTGTCCTACCAATTCCTTTTCGTCCGCTTTGATCTGGACTTGCTGCTGCTGTTTTGGCGCTTCAGCCATTGGCTCCTCCGCGTGTCGTCCCGCTCACTATAGCAGAAGAACCGCACGGAGATGAGCCAACGCAGCGACGCAAAGCGCAGTTAGCCTTTTTTGCGCGGAACTATTAGACGCCGAATTCGTTGACGATGTTTTTAGTTAAGTGTAGTTTAGTTATGTAGTTTAGTGTGGTTAACTATGGGCGCTTCGGTCGACAAAAGCAGGAATTCCGCCTATCAACCCGCCCAGCCGACAACCGAACTTGCGTCCCGTTCGGCCGCGGGCCGGCAACTGATCGGCCTCCTCACTCACGAAGATCTGGATCGCGCTCGCGACCGCTGGCGCGTTGCCCGTGCGCGGTGGACAGGGCGCGGATGGAAATCCCTCGGCGGCCTGCGCGTTTTGTGGCTGTTGATGGGCCCGGGTGTGCTGGTTTTCCTCGGCGAAAACGACGCGCCAAGCATGCTTTCGTATTCCGCCGACGGCGCGCGATACGGAATCGGTTTTTTCCTTCCATTCGTAATTCTCACCTTCGTGATGGGATTCATCGTGCAGGAAATGACCGTGCGCCTCGGCGCGGTAACGCATCGCGGGCACGCTGAACTGATCTTCGACCGCTTCGGCAAATTCTGGGGGATGTTCTCGACGTTTGATTTGATGCTCGGAAATTTTCTGACGCTCGTCGCCGAATTTATCGGCATTCGTGCAGGGCTGAGCTTTTTCGGCATCCGACCGGGAATCGCTGTGGGCGGAGCGCTTGTCTTGGTTCTTGCCGTAATTACAACGGGCCGCTATTGGACTTGGGAACGCATCACGCTGGGCCTCGCAATTTTCAACGGACTGTTTATTCCAGCGGCCTTGCTCGCGCATCCGGATTGGCCTGCTGTTGGCCACGCTCTGGCGACGTGGACGCCATTGCCGCTCGGCGACCGGCTCCAGATCGCGCTGTTGATTCTTTCTACCATTGGCGCGACCGTCACGCCGTGGATGCTTTTCTTTCAGCAGAGCGCCGTGGTTGACAAAGGAATGCAGCCTCGCGACATTTCTGCCGGCCGCCTGGATACGCTCCTTGGCACTGTTCTCGCCGCGGTATTCGGGATCGCTGCGATTCTGGCTACTGTTCCGCTCTTTCACCACGGAATCAATGCCGCCGATTTCGAGTACGCGCAATTCGCTCAGGCGCTCGTGCCATGGATAGGGCATGTAGGCGCAGCACTCTTTGCGTTGGGAATGTTTGAAGCGGGAATTGTGGCTGCGATCGCCATTTCGACTTCATCGGCGTATGCGTTCGGTGAAGTTTTTGGCACGGCGCACAGTTTGAACCGTCCGCTTCGGGAAGCGTGGCCGTTCTACGTGATTCTCGTCGGTTCCGCGTGCGCAGCGGCGGTGCTGGTATTAGTCCCGCATGCGCCGTTGGAATTCATCGCGCTGACCGTGAACGTGATCGCGGTGCTGGCCATGCCACCGGCGCTTTTCTTTTTGCTGTTGCTCGTGAATGACCGCGACCTGATGGGCGAACATGCGAACACGCTCTGGCAAAATTTTGCAGGTGTCGCCGTTACGATACTGCTCGTTTGTGCCGGGCTGGCATTTGGAATCGCAACCGTATATCCGCGCATTCTCGGCGGCTGAGTGCGAACGGGTTCTGTGAATTCCGAGGAAGGGATTCTGAGTTGGGCGGAGATCAATTCAAAAAACGGGTGAGAGACGAGCGCTCTGAACTTCATGCGGATGCTGCTGCGTCCGCGCGCCCGGATTTGCGAGATCCGCACGTCGTGCTCTCGCTCTTGGAAGCCGATCAAGTGGTCGCGGCGAAACAACAAACGCGGTTTGGACGCAGGCCACTTTCTTTCGGCGTGCGCTTGGCGATGTGGACCCTGCGCATCTACGTTATCGTGATGTTCGTGATTGTCGTGATTTCAGTTCTCCGCGCATTGCACGGGGGAGGCTGAGTGCGCATGGCAGGCAAGTCCCGCATGATTTTTGCGGCGGTTTTTCTGATTGCCGCGGCGTTTGCATTGAACAGCTGCGGAGAAGAGTGGAATGTGCCACCGGACGCCAGCAGCTTGAAAAATCCTGTGCCGCTGAACGAGGCGACGCTCGCTGACGCGCGTCAACTCTACGTCAGCAATTGCCAGAAGTGCCACGGCATCAACGGCGACGGAAAGGTGCCGCCCGGCGCGACATACTTCTATTCAATCAAGCCGACGGATTTTACGAATGGGCGCATCGACGCGATGAGCGACGGCGAGATTTTCTGGAAAATGACGAACGGCCGCAAGCCGATGCCGGCCTTCAAAAACAGGCTAAGCGACGAGCAGCGCTGGGAGCTGGTGAATTTAATTCGCGGATTCGCGCATCCCGAGCCCGCGCCCAAATAACTGCGGACTATTGTATTTTCGCCAGCGCGTCGGCTACTTCCTTCAAGTCCGGAACCTGCAAAATCTCGTAATTCTTGAACCACGCCACTTTGCCGCCGCGATCGATAATCGCGATGGCGCGTCCCGTGATTCCTTTTTCCGGCAGATAAACGCCAAATTTCTCTGCGACTGCGCCGCGCGGCTGAAAATCCGCAAGCAACGGATAGTGAATGCCCATCTTCTCCGCCCACGCTTTGTGCGACCAAACGCTGTCGACGGAAAGCCCCAGCACTTGCGCGTCGAGCTTCTCGAAGTTCTTCATGTCGTTCACAAAACAGATGTGCTCGTTCGTGCAAACGGGGCTCCAATCCAGCGGATAAAAAACGATCACCACATTTTTCTTGCCCTTGAAGTCGCTCAACTTCACGTCTTTCTGATCTTGATCCTTCAGCGTGAATTCCGGCGCGGCAGAACCGACAGATGCAGCCATGAAACCTCCTCGGGAGTTAGTTAGAAAAATGATTGCGCGTCAAACCATAAAAACGCTCCATGATAGCCGAAGCGCGCTGCTTCAGACAAATAACGATGCGGCGGGGAGGAGATGTCCGTATACTGCCGGGCTATGAACCGTCCGGAAACGGGTGCAGACCTTCCGCGAAATCTCGGATTGCTGGATGCGCTGGCGATTGTCATCGGAATTGTGATCGGCGGCGGCATCTTCATTGTTCCGAATCTTGTTGCGCGCGAGTTGCACTCGGCCTCTTTGATCCTGGCGGTATGGATTGCGGCTGGCGTGGTTTCGTTTTTTGGCGCTCTGGCCTGCGCAGAGATGGGAACCATGCTGCCCGCGACCGGTGGGCAGTATGTGTTTCTCCGTGAAGCATGGGGCCCGCTGGTTGGATTTCTGTGCGGCTGGTCGATGTTTTTGGTGGCTCGCACGGCACAAGTGGCGTGGCTTGCGGTGACGTTGATGCTCTACGGGTCATATTTCGTGCCTTTGTCTTCGTGGGAATCGAAAATGGCGGGGTTGGCCGCCATCGCGATATTCGCGATCATTAACTACCGCGGTGTAAAGCTCGGAGCCGCTGTCCAGAAGCTTTTTACTTCGGCGAAGATCCTCGGTCTGCTGTTGATTTTCAGCAGTGTATTTTTCTGGCATGGCCCCGCTGTTGCGGAGCCCGCCAGCAGCGCGGGGGGAATTTCCTTCAGCAGCGTGGGCGTGGCGCTGATCGCGTGCGTCCTTGCTTACGACGGGTGGATTCAGATGACGTTTGTGGCCGGAGAAATCCGCAATCCAAAGCGAAACATCATGCTCGCGCTTGCGCTGGGCTCGGCAGCATGCATCGTCATATACGTGCTGGCGAATCTGGCGTATATGCGTGTGCTTTCCATCCCCGAGATCGCTGCGAGCGATCACGTGGCGGCGAGCGTGGTCAGCCGGGTTTTGGGGCCGATCGGCGGAGGCGTAGTGGCGCTGATTATTTTGATTTCGATCATCGGCACTCTGAATGGCTGCTTTCTGACCAGTCCGCGACTTTACTTTGCGCAGGCTCGCGACGGGCTGTTTCTGCAGAAATTCGGCGATATCCATCCGCGTTTCAAGACGCCCTATTTTGCCATCGCCGCGCAAGCCATTTGGGCCGCAACGCTTTTGCTGAGCGGCTCATATGAAACGCTCCTCGACTACGCGATGTTTGCGATTTGGCTTTCTTATGGCGTGATGGTAGCGGGCGTCATAATGCTGCGACGGACGCAACCGCAAACGCCGCGTCCTTATCGCATGTGGGGCTACCCAGTGACCACGGCACTTTTTCTGATTTTCACGGCCGTTTTTCTCGGAAACATGCTGATGACGCGGCCGATTCCATCGCTGGCCGGTCTGCTTTTGATTCTCTCGGGAATACCCGTATATTTCATCTGGCTGCGGAGGAAGCGTGCGGCTTCCGTCACCGCGTGACTCGAGACCGCAGGCGCGGCCGCCGCTGGAGTCAGCAGTTCTGCGCGTATATACTGCTGCGATGAAATCCATTTCATCTTTCACGCTCACTGTCCTGCTCGCTGCATTAGTGGCGTGGCCCGCTGTTAGCCAGACGCAGTCTGCCCCGAAGCCCGCCGCCACGAAACAAATGGTTTTGCCGAGCCACGGCGCCATGCTGTACGGAATTTTTTATCTTGCTGCGGGGGCAGGGCCGCATCCGACGGCTGTGCTCTTCCACGGATTCCCTGGGTACGAGCAAAATCTGGATATCGCGCAGTATCTTCGCGCACACGGCTGGAACGTGCTGGCTATGCACTATCGAGGTTCTTGGGGTGTAAAGGGCGATTTCTCTTTCGAGCATTCTGCCGAGGACGCTGACACCCAGATTCGTTTCGTGTTGGACCCGGCCAACGCGCAAAAATACGCCATCGATGCAAACCGCGTCATCGTGATCGGGCACAGCATGGGCGGGTATATGGCTGCATCCGCCGCCGCTCACAACAAAGCGGTCGCTGGCGCCGTGCTCATCTCGGCATGGAACATCGGCGCTGACTATGATTCAGGTCGCCACGGCAGCTCCGTGGTCTCCACGATTCAGAGTGAGGCAAAGAATCTCGCGAGCGATAACAATCTGTTGCCCTTGGGAGGAACGAGTGGCGAGGCATTGGCCCGCGAAATTTACGAGCATCAGTCCGCGCTCAACATGAACAATCTCACGGCGGCCATCGCGCCGCGTCCTGTCTTCGTCATCACCGCGAATGAAGGCTTAGCCCCAGTCGATCACGCCTTCGCCGAAGCGTTGCGCAAAGCCGGAGACTCGCACGTCGCCGAGCGCCACTGGGACACGGATCACAGCTACTCTGGCTTCCGCGGCGAGCTGTCCAGCGCGATTTTGAATTGGGCGCAGTCAAACCTGTCGCACTGAGAACAGCATGTTCGCAGGTCACCACAGAATCTTCGTTACAGCGCGGCGTCGAATCTGACAAATGTCGCGCATTCCCATTCAAGAAGCCTATCCGAATCTTTCCTTTCGCTGGCGCACCGCGAACTGGGTTTCGCGATTAATCCGCATGCCCGCCGAGTGTGTTCATCTGGAATCGCACTCGCCGTGGATGGCCACGTTTCTGCCTGACAATCTTTTCCTGCGCGGCAAAAACGTAAAGCTGCGCGATCCGCGACGCCCTGAAGTTTCGCTGTGCCGCGACTGCTTCACGAAAGTTTTCGAAAAGGAGGCTTCCGCTTACGCGGGGCGCGTTGTAGCCTTCGAGCCCGATCCCGGATCCGTAACGCAATATTTCTTCGTTGCCGCGCCCGATTTCGAGGCCGCAGGAGTCGAACCTGGATTGTCGGAAGTGCTCGGAGCGCAGCTCGCGCAGAGCGACGATAGCTCCAAATCCTGCCAGGATTGCGAGCGGCCCGCGACGTGGCTGTGGTTCTCGCGTCTTCGTGTGGCGAATTTGGATGCCGTTGACCAGGTGCGCGAAGCAACGCCCGAGCATTTCTGCGCGACACACGGAGCGGAGACGGTTTGTCGCGCGCTTACGTCGATGGAACACGTGAATCTGTTTTACGTCAACGCGCCTTACGGCGAGGACGGCGCTTTTTTGTGGTTTTGATTTTCGCGCGGGGCGCGGCTGGTTGCGTGAGAGCGGTACGAGTTTTTCGCGGCAGTTTTTCGAGCACCATTTCGTACGAGTCGCGCAGCAGCCGTTCGAGCTCGCTTGCGCTCAGGGCTTCGCGCGTTTGGAGGGCGACCCAGTAATACCGGGCGGAATATGGCGCGGGAATGATTCCCGGCCGCTCAGTCAGCTCCGCGAATTCTTCGGGAGTGCACTTGAACGACAACCATACCGGAGCCGGCTGCAGCACCAGCGCCGCAAACATCTTGCCGCCAATTTTGAAAACGAGATCGTCTCCCCACTGAAGCGATTCCGTCGCATGGGGCATGGACATGCAATACTCACGAACCCAGTCGATGTTCATCGGCACACCGCCTTTGCGTGCCAGCATAAACAAAAAAGCCGCAGGACGAAACGCCATCCTGCGGCGGAACTGCTCTCGGTCTTCGCGTGACGCCTATTTTTGCGCCACGGCAACGCGCTGCAACCGCTGGCCCAGCTTTTCCTGTTCCTGATGAAGTTCCTCGGGCAACTTGCTGCCGAACTTTTCGAAGAACTTGCCGATGGCGTCGTGCTCATCCGCCCATGCGGCGGGATCGACGCTCAGCAGTTTTTGCATCGTATCGTCAGAGATATCCAGGCCCTTCAAATCGAGCGCGCCTGCGGCCGGCACGTTGCCAATCGGCGTTTCTGTAGCCGCGCCGCGTCCCTCGATGCGTTCCAGCATCCACTTCAGCACGCGCACGTTTTCGCCGTATCCGGGCCAGAGAAATTTTCCGTCATCGCCCTTGCGGAACCAATTCACATGGAAAATCTTAGGCGGCTTTGAAACTCGCTTGCCCATGTCCAGCCAGTGCCGGAAATAATCGGCCATGTTGTAACCGCAGAAGGGAAGCATGGCCATCGGGTCCCGCCGCGTGACGCCCACCGCACCCGTCGCAGCGGCCGTTGTTTCCGACGCCATCGTCGCGCCCACGAAAACGCCATGCTGCCAGTCGCGCGCTTCGAATACAAGCGGCGCAACTTTCGCCCGGCGTCCTCCAAAGATGAACGCGGAAATCGGCACGCCTTCCGGGTCTTCGAAATGCTTGGAGATCGACGGCGTCTGCGTGGCCGGAACCGTATAGCGGGAGTTGGCCTGCGCCGCGTTGCCTTTGCTCGGCGTCCACTTCTCGCCCTTCCAATCGATCATGTTCGACGGGACCGAACCATCCATGCCTTCCCACCACGGCTCGCCGTCATTCGTGACGGCGACGTTGGTGAAGATCGTATTGCGGTGAAGTGCGGTCATCACGTTCGGATTGGTTTTGTTGTTTGTCCCCGGCGCAACGCCGAAAAATCCATTTTCCGGATTGATGGCGTACAGCATTCCATCTTTTCCAACGTGCAGCCAGGCGATGTCATCGCCGATCGTCTTCACGCGGTAGCCTTCGGCCTCGAGCGCCGAAACCATCATCGCCAGATTCGTCTTGCCGCAGGCGCTCGGGAACGCCGCGCACATATATGTCGTCTTCCCGGAAGGGTCTTCGAGCCCCAAAATCAGCATGTGCTCGGCCATCCACTGCTGCTGCCGCGCCATCCAGCTGGCAATGCGCAGCGCAAAGCACTTCTTGCCCAGCAACGCGTTGCCGCCGTAGCCCGAGCCGACGCTCCAAATCAGTTTTTCTTCGGGGAAGTGCAGGACCAATCGGTGCTGCGGGTCCATGTCGCCCAGCGAATGCAGCCCGGGCACAAAATCATCGGAGCTTCCCAGCCGGTCGAGCGCCGCTTTGCCCATTCGCGACATAATGCGCATGCTCGCCACGACGTACGCGCTGTCGGTGATCTCCACGCCCACTTTGCTATAGGGCGACTTCTCTGGCCCCAAAATGTACGGAATCACGTACATCGTGCGGTCTTTCATCGAGCCGCGGAAATACACCTCCGCCTTTTGCTTGGCTTCCTCGGGTGCCATCCAGTTGTTCGTTGGGCCGGCGTCGGATTTTTGCCGCGTGCAGATGAAGGTCACGCCCTCTGTGCGGGCTACATCGTTGGGATTGCTGCGGTGCAGGTAACAATTCGGGTGCGTATGGCTGTTCAAGTTGATGAACGAGCCATCGCCGAGCATTTTCTCGACGATTTTCTGATATTCCTGGGCTGAACCGTCGCACCAGACGATCTCCTTCGGAGTCGTCAGGCGCGAGACCTCATCAACCCAGTTTTCCAGCGGAGTGGGCACTTTAGCCTCCTGATTTTGATTGGCGCGGGGAGTCGCCCACAAGAACAAGATTCGGTAGGGCCCATGCGCGTCGCATTTTGACTTTCAACTCGCCTTCAAGTAGTGCAAAAGCAATGAAATATAAAGTTTAGGCCGCTCGCTCGTGAAAAGCAAGGAAACGCCAGCCTGCCGGTGTGCCGTCGCAGTTAACAATCGAGAGGATTTTCCGTGGCGTGTGTGGTCTAGCTGATTGAAGCGCCGACCACCCGCATCTTCTGCGCGTAAGTCTCAAACGCCCGCCGTCCGCTGCCCGTCAGTCGGCAAATCGTCAGCGGGTACTTGCCCTTGAAGAGTTCCTTTGGCCTTCCAGCATCGTGGAGCGATCTCGCGCTGAAATCTTGCTAAGGCACGGCGGTCGCGCTCGCTGCATTTAAGGTGAGCGGGTTATTCAGCACCATATTGAATTGCCATCCCGTATCAAACAGGATGCTTCCGTTGGAACCGCCTCCCGCCCGGGAAGCCAGCACCGCACCCAAAACTGCTGCCGCCGCCAATCCCACGCCAATCCCAATGAAGACGCCCTTGTTCGGTCCTGGATTGGGCGACGGCATCAACGTCGGCGTAGTTTGTGCCGCGTGCGCTCCGTGGCCAGCCAACGCGTAGCCATCTGCATCTGCGGAAACGGCTCCTGCGCTCGTCGGAGCGCTCGTCGAGTCACTGAGTTTTGCCTGAAGATTGTTTCCACTGAGCGCCACAGTGTAGCCATTCGCAAAAACAAGCGTAGAGAACTGCATCTTCACGCTCGGGCCTGAACGCGAGCGTTTCGTAATTTGCGCAATCGTTCCTTGCACGTAGGCTCCAACCGGAATCGCCAATTCGTTCCCCACAGTCACCGGAAAAGCCACTGCTGCGCGAACTGTGTCGCCCTTTCGCGCTCGGCCTGTAATTGGACTCGCCAACGTAAGCGGAATCTGCGTGCCCGCCGGGACGATGATCGTCCCGCTCGGCACAGCCGTCGCCGCCTGCGCCGGGCTCTGAGTCTGTGCTTGTGGCAAATTCGGCGCCGCTTGCTGCGCGTAGCATGTCGATGCCGCCAAAAGTAACCCAAGAGCAAGCCGTCGCATGAGTCCTCCGTTCAATTTCCCAAGCTTCCATCAAAATACAGCGCGAAATTCTCGCCCGCGAACCGCAGCGACTGCAAAGAGAGCGAACCGTCGCTGTTCACAGTCGTACTCGCCAGATTGGCTGACGCTTTTCCTTCCAAAATCACGAAACGTGCAGGCACAGTCGCGACGACCTTGCCGTTTTGACGAATCACGACTTGAACCGTAAGCCCCGAGCCTGCCCAGTCAGCTTGATGGGTTCCGGCGGAGAGCGGTGTTTCGGCTACGTTCGTGGCCGCGGTAAGCTGAAATGGTTCCTTATAATTTTGTGCCTTCGGATTCGACGCGACCACCGGTGGCCCGGGACAGGACGTTCCGGGCGTGCCGGGTGTTCCCGGAGTGCCGGGGATTACGGTGTCGGGAGTCGCCGGAATTCCCGGAATCACGATGTCTGGCTGCCCAGGCGCTCCTGGAATAACTGTGTCGGGCGTTCCCTGTGAGCCTGGAATCACCGTGTCCGGCGTCCCTGCAGTGCCCGGCGTGCCGGCCATGGGCCTGCACAGTGTAGCGGACTTGAATGACGTCGGCTGGAACGGCTTTGAAGTGCTTACCGCGTTCTCGACTTGCGTTCCGTCCAGCACGAGAGGCAGTTGCAGCACCATTTCCATCTGCGTGCCGTTGTCGAGCAGAATATCGCTCGACGAGCTGACGTCAACGTACGGCTCGCTTATCGCTGGCAACACATCGTTCTGCTGGGCCGATGATGTGGCGGCTTGGGAGCCCGCGGCATTGCCAAACGGCGCGACGTAGCCATTCGCAAAAACGAGTTGCGTGAAATGAATCTGAAATTGCGCGTGCGGCGAAAACAGTCTGGGCCGCGTCAGCGAATCAATCTGCCCCTGAACGTAGGTTCCTGCGGGGATCGCCATTTGATTGTTGACGGCCACTGGAAAAACCGTTTCCGCATAGATGCGATCGCCAATCTTGGCAGTCTTCGCCCAAACAGCCTGCGTTACCCCCAGCTGAATGGTCGTACCCGCGGGAACAGCAATTGGCGATTGGGGCGGCGCGCCGGCCATTGTTCGGGCTTGGCGATCGGGATGGATCGGGCCTGCAGGAATTTCCTGCGCTGTGCATGCGCTTGCGGCGAGCAATACTGCGAAAAGAATTCTTAGCATCGGTAGTGACCTCCGGGCGCTGTCCTTACCGTACCTACAAAAGGGACGGGAACTTGCTTTTCGGGGTTTCATATACTGCTGGCGATCGGGGATTTATATTTTATCCCTGGCCGCGAGCTTCGTCGCAGCTTGAGATGACGCGCGATTCTAGCGATTTCCGCCTGCAAGCCGCTGCAGGGCCCCGGTGCTATACTGCGGCCATGTATGCGCAGAAGCTCAAAGTCGACGTGGTCGTCAGTGGCGAGCGCAAGCCTTGCCCGCTCGATTGGCTCGATGCCTTCTGCATGCGGAATTTCACCGGCTCAGCAGAATTCGACGACACTTTGCCCATCGCCGACGGCCGGATCGAAGCTAGCCTGAAGGTCAATCCGGAAAGATTCGCCGCTGCGTTCGGCGAGTGGCTCACCAAACGCGGCAAGGCCAACGGCAAGCACGTCACCGTGGAAATTCACAGGCTGTAAATCGCACGAAGCGAAGCCTTATTTTTTTCGGATGGCCACGACCGGGCTCTCTGTAGCAATCGCGGCCCGCTCAACTCTTCCGTCGTGTGGAACGGCGCGCGCCGCAAGCAGCGGACGCTTCAACGCCATCTTTATCTCCGGCAGGGCAGCCCTCGCGCACGCGGCTCCCGCAGCGACGAGCTCTGGCGTCTTCTGAAAATCGTCCCAATGGATGTTTTTTACCACCGGCTCCAAAATAACGTCCGCATAGCGCAGCCATCGCGGCGGCGTCTGCTCCTGAATGATTGAAAACGACCGCCCAATTACTTCAATTGTATTCTTGGGTTTTTGGTCCGGCTGCCCCGGATCCAGATGGACGGCAATCACCACGTCCGCGCCCATGCGTCGCAGCGATTCCGTCGGCACGTGTTCCGTCAAAAACCCATCAACCAACATGCGTCCTTCGTGTTCGACAGGAATGAAAAGCCCGGGATATGCGCACGAAGCACGCAATGGCGGCCCGACCTGGCCTTTCGTAAAGCAAACTGTTTTGCCCGTGAGCAAATCCGTAGCTACGATGCCGAACGGAATCTTCATCTCCTCAAACGTTTGGACGTCGGTGAACCGCCGCAGAAATCCCTCCAGCCGTTCATTGGTCGCCATGCCCATTCGCGAAATCGTCCAGCGGCCAAAATCGCGGAAGTGAGTGAGGATAGCCTGTCGCTCTAGCGCATCGAGGGTAGTGCCTGCTGCGTATGCGGCGCCGACCAGCGCGCCAATGCTCGTCCCAGCCAGAAGATCAATGGGTATTCCATTTTCTTCGAAGACTCGAAGCACGCCCAGGTGCGCGATTCCGCGCGCGAACCCGCCGCCGAGCGCCACTCCAATGACCGGACGGCCCTCGCTCTCCGCTTCGCGATAGGCGAAGTCGCGTATCCCTTTGACCGCCGATCCGATCCATCGCAGGACGTTACCCACGCGTTTGGCCTCTCTTAATATAGAACATTTTACCGCGCCCAAAGTTGCGCCAGATTTCCGATTGACCACCGGATGCTCCTTTCTGTAACCTCCGAAGCTGCCCTGCCGTATGGCCATTCGCATAGAAAAAGCGCTGATTCTGGGAGCCGGAACGATGGGCGCGCGCATCGCCGCGCACTTCGCAAACGCCGGCGTGCCGTGCGCGCTGCTGGACATGGTTCCCCGCGAACTAACCGCCGAAGAGACCCGCAAAGGTCTCACGCGCGAATCACCCGCCTTCAGAAACCGTCTCGCGTACGCCGGAATCGAGGCCGCGAAGAAATCACGTCCCGCGGCATTCTTCGTCCCTGATTTTTCGCGACTGATTCGCGTAGGAAACTTCGAAGACAATCTCGACTGGTGCAAAGACGCCGACTGGATCATCGAAGCCGTCGTCGAAGACCTGGAAATCAAGCGCGATTTGCTCGCGCGCGTCGAACAGCACCGCCGCCCCGGCACAATCGTCACCACAAACACTTCCGGCTTGCCGATCCATCTCGTCGCCCAGGGCCGCTCGGACGATTTTCAAGCCCATTGGGCCGGCACTCATTTCTTCAATCCACCGCGCTACATGGAGCTTGTCGAGCTCATTCCCGGCCCGAAAACCACGCCTAAAGTTCTTTCCACGCTCGATGAATTTTGCGACCGCCGCCTCGGCAAAGGCGTCGTCGCCGCAAAGGACACGCCGAATTTCATCGCCAACCGCATAGGCACGTTTTCCATGCTCAATGCCGTGCGCCTCATGATGGAACACGATCTCTCCGTCGAAGATATCGACGCTTGCACCGGCCCCGCCATCGGCCAGCCCAAGTCCGCCACGTTTCGCACCGCCGATCTGGTCGGCCTCGACGTGCTCGCGCACGTTGTCGAAAACATTTACGACAGCGTTCCCAACGACGAATCGCGCGAAATTTACAAATTGCCGCAGCTCATCCAGGAAATGATGAAGCGCGGCTGGCTCGGCGAAAAAAGTGGCAACGGTTTTTACAAGCGCGTGAAAAACACCGCAGGCGAAAGCGAAATCCTCGCTCTCGATTGGAAGACGATGGATTATCGCCCGCGCCAAAAATCGAAATTCGCCTCCATCGAAGCAGGCAAGCTCATCGAAGACACGCGCGAGCGCCTCCGTTCCTTTGTGAATCCGATTCTCGACGGCAAAGTTGTCGACAAAGCGTCCCGCTTCATCTGGGGCGCGCTTTCCGAAACGTGCCTTTACGCCGCGCGCCGCATTCCGGAGATCGCTGACCGCATCGTCGAAGTCGATCGCGCGATGCGCTGGGGATTTGGCTGGGAACTTGGCCCATTCGAAATATGGGACGCCATCGGCGTCGAACGCATGGCGCAAATGCTCAAGATGTTGGGCAAGCCGACGCCGCCGCTAGTCACTCCGCTCATTTCGTCAGGCAAAAAAACGTTTTACGAATCCGCTCACGGCCGCACGAGCTACTTCGATCTCGCATCCGCCGCCTACAAGCCGGTCGAAGAGCCCTCCGGCGTCATCATTTTGAAATCTCTGCGCGAGCAATCGAAAGTCGTCGAAGGAAACTCCGGCGCGAGCCTCATCGATTTGGGCGACGGCGTCGTCTGCTGTGAATTCCACGCCAAGATGAACGCCATCGGCGGCGACATCGTCGCCATGCTCCATGCCGGACTGAAGCGGTTGCACAGCGATTTCGACGCCATGGTCATCGCCAATCAGGCCGTGAATTTCTCCGTCGGCGCGAACCTGATGCTTCTCCTCGTCAGCGCGCAGGAGCAGGAATGGGACGACATTCATCTGGCCGTCCGCCAATTTCAAAACGTGAACATGGCCATCAAATACGCGCCGCGTCCGGTGGTTGCCGCACCGCAGGGCATGGCCCTCGGAGGCGGCTGCGAAATCAGCCTGCACGCCGCGCGCATTCACGCCGCCGCGGAAGCCTATATCGGACTTGTCGAAACGGGCGTCGGCTTGATTCCTGCGGGCGGCGGCTCGAAGGAAATGATGATTCGCGCGAACGAACACGCCGCTGGGGGCGAGGACTTGGATTTGTTTCACGCCATGAAGCCCATCTTCGAAAACATCGCCATGGCCAAAGTCGGCACCAGCGCCGAAGAGTCGCGTGCGCTCGGCTATTTGCGCCGGTCAGATCTCGTCGCCATGAATCGCGACCGTCTTGTCGCCGACGCCAAGCAAACCGCGCTCGCCATGTTCCGCGCCGGGTATCATCCGCCCGCGCCAGCGCAAATCCGCGTCCTCGGCGAAGAAATGCTCGCCGCCGCGAAGCTCGCCATCCACCAAATGCTGCGCGGCGAATACATCTCCGACTACGACGCGCTCGTCGCGCGCAAACTCGCGAATGTCCTCGCTGGCGGCGCGCTCTCTGCATCGCAAACCGTCTCCGAGCAGTACGTCCTCGACCTCGAACGCGAAGCCTTCGTCTCTCTCTGCGGCGAACGCAAGACTCAAGAGCGCATCGCCCACACCCTCAAAACCGGCAAACCTCTGCGCAATTGAAACGAGCATAGCAAGCGTCGAAAACATTTCATGAAAACTGAGTGACTCTTTATGTAAATTGCGTATAGTGTCCTCGTTTATCCCGGAGGGTGTCATGAAGAGACTCATCGGAATTGCAGCAGCAGCTTCATTCCTTTGCTCGATGTCTGTATTTGCGCAACAGCACCCCGCGTCGAGACCCGCGCCTCAGAGGCAATCTCGTCCGCAAGCGCGTCCCGAGCCGCAGGTCGGCCACGGGTATGTTCCCGCGCGCGGCCCGCGACCAAGTCCCAAGCCTGCTCCTCCCGCACGTCAGCAGCAGCGCCCGCCGGAGAATAAGCGTCCGAGTTTCAGTGACCGCGGCGGACATCCTGCCGCACCTCACGTTCACCCGGGCACGGACACTTGGGTTGGCCATGGGTGGGATGAGCACTACCACCTCGATCATCCCTGGGAACACGGTCATTTCCCCGGCGAAGTCGGCCGCACCTACGTCTATCGCCTCGTGGGCGGCGGGGCAACGCGCTTCCAGTTCGGCGCTTTCTTCTGGAGCGTCGCCTCGTATGACGTCGACTATTGCTCCGACTGGCTGTGGGACTCCGACGACATCGTCATCTACGCCGATCCCGACAATCCGGGCTGGTACCTCGCGTACAACGTACGCCTCGGTACCTACGTGCACGTAATGTATCTCGGCCCCTCATAGTCTCTGCTGCACAGCGTCGTGGCGGGCGGCGAACCAGCCGCCCATCCGTCTCACTTACCCTCACAATCCATCTCCAGAACAGTTGACAGTATCGATTCCTGCCGATAGCATCGCCGTTCTCGAAATTTTTTCCAGGCTCAGGGGTGAGTCCTGAAACGTAAATCCTCAGCATTCCCGGGGTGTGAAATGAAACAGCAAAGCCGCATTCATTTACTGACCGTCTCGCTGGTCGTGAGCGCTCTGTGCGCGATTGCCGTGCTGGCCTCTTCGCCTGTGGCTCTCGCGCAGCAGCAAAGCGGACTCTCCATTTCTGCGGGACTTGCTCAAACGGGCGAACCGCGCTTCTTCGCCATCAAAGATGCGCGCATTGTCCCAGTCTCCGGCCCGGTCATCGAGAAGGGAACCGTTGTCGTGGCCAACGGAATCATCACCGCCGTTGGCACGGACGTGACCATTCCGCCCGAAGCCGCCGTCGTCGACGGCACGGGCCTCACTGTTTATCCCGGCTTGATCGACGCTGGTGCTACTGTCGGTCTCACTGCCGAGGAAAATGCCGGTCCCGCTGGCGGGCGCGGTCGCGGCCCGCGCAGCGCAACCCCTGCAAAAATCTATAATGGCCCGCAGGATCGCCCCCAAACCACTCCGTGGGTCGTCGCTGCGGACGAACTTAATCCGAACGATCCGCGCATCCAAAATTGGCGCAACGCAGGATTCACTACCGCTCTCGTCGAACCCGAAGGCGGCATTTTCCCCGGCCAGGGCTCCGTCGTCGATCTCGGCGACGAGCGCGCTGGAAACATGGTCGTTTCGCTGCGCGCCACTCTGGGCATCGACTTTCAACTTTCTGGTAATTTTGCAAGCTTCCCCAGTTCGCTCATGGGCGCAGTTTCTTACGTGCGCCAGGTTTTCATCGACACGCGGTGGTACCAGAACGCGGAAGACGTCTACAACGCGCATCAATCCGGCATCGAGCGCCCGCCGTATGACCGCACGGAAGTCGTCGTCGGCAACGCCCTCAAAAACAACGAACTCGTCCTGCTTCCCGCGGGTGACAAACTCGCTATCTACCGCGCAATTCGCCTCGCCAAGGAATGGCAGATTCGCGCCGCCATGTACGGCGCGCAGGAAGGCTACAGCCTCTCGAACGAAATCGCCGCCAGCAAGCTTCCTGTTTTCGTCAATGTGAACTGGCCAAAAATGGAGAAGGGTGCCGACGAAGATGCGCTCACGCTTCGTGAATTGCGGCTTTGGGACCGCGCTCCGTCTACGCCGGCAGCTCTCTCCAAAGCCGGAGTGACGTACGCCTTCTATTCCGGCGGCCTGTCGAATCCGAAAGACATTTTGAAGAACGTGAAAAAGGCCATCGATGCCGGCCTTTCAGCCGATGACGCTCTGAAAGCGATGACCGTCAATCCTGCGCAGATGCTCGGCGTCGCCGACCGCCTCGGCTCCATCGAACAGGGCAAAATCGCCAATCTCGTTGTCACTGACGGTGACCTCTTCGGCGAGAAAACAAAAATCAAAGATGTTTTCGTCGATGGCATGCGCTACGAAGTCCACGAAGAAGCGCCTCCCGGGCCGCCCGGCGGCAAGTCGATGCCCATGCAGCAAAACAACGAGGGGGTGCAGCAATGAACGCGACTCGAACGAATGCAAAGATGAACGCACTGCGCGCGCTCGCAATCCTCGCCGTTTTCGCGCTGCTGCCGCTCGCGGCGCGCGCCCAGGACGATTCCGGCATTACGCTCATTAAGAACGCCACCATCATCACCATCACGCATGGCCGCATCGAGCACGGCTCGCTTCTGATTCGCGACGGCAAGATTGCTGACGTGGGCACAGACGTTCAAGCCCCCGCCGGCGCCAAAGTCATCGACGCCAGTGGCATGTTCGTCATGCCGGGCATCATTGACTGCCACACTCACATTGCCGTTGACGGCGACGTAAACGAAGGCAGCATCTCAGTCTCGTCTATGGCGAACATCAAAGACGTGCTCAATCCCTACGACGTAGACATCTACCACGAACTCGCGGGCGGCGTCGTGATCGGCAACGTCCTCCACGGCAGCGCCAATCCTATCGGCGGCCAAACCATCGTCATCAAGCTCAAGTACGGCGCGCCGCCCGAAGAGCTGCCGTTTCCCGACGCGATTCCCGGAATCAAATTCGCCCTCGGTGAAAACGTGAAGCACTCCAATTTCGGTGGCCCCGTTCCGCGCTATCCCGATACGCGCATGGGCGTCGAAGAAACCATTCGCAACGCCTTCACGCGCGCCAAGCAGTATCAAAAAGACTGGGCCGACTACAATCAGCGCAAAGCCGCTGGCGAGCAGAATCTGATTCCTCCTCGCCGCGATTTGCAGCTTGAGCCGCTCGTTGAAGTACTCGAAGGCAAGCGCTACATCCATTGCCACTCCTATGTCTCCGACGAAATTCTCATGCTCATCCGCGTCGCGCATGACATGGGCTTCAAAGTCCGCACCTTCCAGCACGTTCTCGAAGGCTACAAAGTCGCCGACGAAATGGTCGAAGCTGGCGCGGGCGGCTCCACGTTCTCCGATTGGTGGGCTTACAAAATGGAAGCCTACGAAGCCATTCCGTACAACGCCGCGGTCATGACACGCCGCGGCGTCATCGTTTCCGTCAATTCCGACGACGCCGACGAGGCCCGCCACCTGAATCAGGAAGCCGCCAAGAGCATGCACTACGGCGACCTAACCGAAAACGAAGCGCTCCGCCTCGTCACCCTCAATCCTGCCATCCAGCTCGGCATCGACAATCACGTCGGCTCCATCGAAACCGGCAAAGACGCCGACCTGGTCATCTACAATCATGACCCGCTCAGCGTTTACGCCGTCGTGCAGAAGACCATCATCGACGGCAAAGTCTATTTCGACCGCAACGAGGACCTCGCCAATCGCGCCGCGCTTGCCAAAGAAAAGCAGGACCTGATCGAGAAGGAAAAGAATGAAGGCAAGCCTGCGCCCAAGGCGGAAGAAAAAGAAAACGGCGAAAAGAAACCCGCCAAGAAGCCCTCCAGGAAACCAAAGAAGAGTAACGCAACTCCGCAGGACGCCCCACAACTTGCCGCGACGGAAATCGGAGGTGCGCGATGAAAACCTTCTCCGTGAGCTCCGCCAACCTGAACTCCACCAAGTTCAATTTGAAGCTCTGCGTTCTGCTGCTCTCCGCATTTGCCTTCGCGCTACCCGCCGCCGCGCAAACTTCCGTTTCCGGCGTCTACGTCATCAAAGGCGCGAAAATCTTCACACTCGCAGGCGCGCCCATCGACAACGGCATCGTCGTCATTCGCGACGGCAAGATCGCTGCCGTCGGCGCCAATGTTGATGTTCCCAGCGACGCGCAAGTCATCGACGGTTCCGGCCTCTCGGTGTACCCCGGAATGTTCGACCCTGTCACGCAGCTCGGCCTCGAAGAAGTCGGCGCCGTCAAAGCCACGGTGGACACCGAAGAAACCGGCGAGTTCAATCCCGACGTGACCGCCGCTACCGCCTTCAACGCCGATAGCGCTCACGTTGACGTCACTCGCGCAGCCGGAATCACCGAAGTCCTCACCGTCCCTGGCTCCCTCGGCGGCTTCGGTGGCGGCAGTTCCACAATTGGCGGCAACGCTTCCGCCGTAAATCTCGGCGGCTGGAACATCAACGACATGGTCATCGAGCGCCACGCCGCCATGGAACTCACTTGGCCTTCCATTTCCACCGGCTCGTTTGATCTCACCACGTTTACGTTCCGCCAGCTCCCGTTCGAGGAGGCCAAGCAGCAGTATCAGAAAAAAGTCGACGCGCTCTCCGATCTCTTCGATAAAGCTCGCCACTACGCCCAGGCGATGCAAAGCGGCGCGACCGATTTCCCTCACGACCTGAAGCTGGAAGCGCTCTCCCGCGTCGTCGAAGGCAAAGAGCCTCTGCTCGTCGTCGCTTTCTCCGCGCGCGACATTCGCAACGCCGTCGAGTTCTGCGAAAAGCAGAAAGTCCGCATGATTCTTGGCGGCGCATCTGAAGCCTGGAAGACCATCGACCTGCTCAAGAAAGACAACATTCCCGTCATCATCGGCCCGGTCCTTTCCATGCCGCAGTCCGAAGATGACGCCTACGACTCCGAATACGCCATGCCCGGCCAGCTCTACGCCGCCGGCATAAAAATCGCCTTCGGCAGCTTCAACACGTCCATGTCGCGGCGTCTGCCGCAAATGGCGGGCACTTCCGTCGGCTACGGCCTGCCACAAGAAGAAGCGCTCAAAGCCGTCACTGTCAACGCCGCGCAAATGCTCGGCATCAACGACATCGGCACCATCGAGCCCGGCAAAGTCGCCAACGTCGTCGTCACAAATGGCGATTTGCTCGAACTGCGCACCCAGGTGAAATATCTCTTCATCAAAGGCCAGCTCACCAGCCTCGATAACAAGCAGCTCGATCTCTACAACCGTTTCCGCGCCCGGCCGAAGGCCGCAACGCCGTGAAGAATTAACTGGGACTTTTGATATATGGCTGGTATAGCAGAGGATGATTCCGCTGTTCAGCGAGCGGAATTAAATCCACATCTCCGCAGATATTTGTGGTCATTGCCGAGTTCACCTGTGGGCGTTCTTTTTTGGCCGGGATATTTGGTATCCGCAATCTTCTTTCCTACGGGCTTCCATTCAGACTCGCCAATGGGTTTTCTCGTGGTAGCGGGACTGGCGGACTTGCTGATTTACTCCGGAGTAGTTTTTGCTGCGGTCTCCCTGGTTGGTCATTTTCGTTCGCGACGTTCAATTCAGGGACAGCGAGAGCGTTAAAGAACCCAGCGCATTCGCAAGTGGTTGGCCCAGATTTTTCCCATGAAGCCGCTTTTCCCTTGACAAACTGTTGTCAAAATGGTATACACAACCATGCGGGTAACTTGCCCTGCACGCCACCTCGTGGTGGCTTTTTGCTTTTCTAAGAGGCATGTTGTGAATGGTAGCATCGTGGCCGAATCTTCAGAGTCGGCCAAAATGCCAAAATCGAGCCTAATCACAAGAAAACAAAGCCTTAACCCAACAAAAATTCTAATCGGTACACAAAACACCAGTCTCGAACTTATAAGTTATACAAAACAAGCGACTAAAGTTTTTCTAATCGGGACTAAAAATGGGTTTTTCTCATCTCTGGTTTTTCAGACGCTTTCCTTTGCCAACTCGCTCCTCGTGATCCTTCCACCAGTTGCTTTTTCACTCTTCGTGGCGTCCAATAAAGGCGTGCGCGCCCATAGTTCAGCCCTTCTTTTCGAGGTCGCAACGTGCCTGTAGCAGCGCGTGAAGCTGTAATCGTCAGTTCCGTACGTACGCCCGTGGGCAAAGCCTTCAAAGGTTCCCTGCGCGCCACGCGTCCCGATGATTTGGCCGCCATCGCCATCCGCGAAGCGCTTGCCCGCGTGCCCAGCCTTAAGCCCGCGGAAATCGAAGACGTTATTCTTGGTTGCGCTATGCCTGAAGCCGAGCAGGGCATGAATGTCGCGCGCATCGCGTCGCTCCGTGCGGGCTTGCCGGTCGAAGCCTCGGCCATGACCATCAATCGTTTTTGCTCTTCTGGCTTGCAGGCCATCGCCATCGCTGCGGAAAGAATCCTAGCGGGACAAGCAAACGTGATTGTCGCGGGCGGCACCGAATCCATGAGCATGATTCCGATGGGCGGAAACAAAATTTCGCCGAATCCCTGGCTGATGGATCACTATCCAGATTCCTATCTCGGCATGGGTCTCACTGCTGAAAATCTTGCGAAAAAATACGGAATTACGCGCGAGCAGTCCGACGAATTTTCTTTGCAAAGCCACCAAAAAGCGCTCGCCGCGATTGCCGCCGGAAAATTCAAGCAGGAAGTCGTGCCCGTCGAAGTGAATTTCACTTCTGTTGACGGCTCAAATGGCAATCATCCAAAAACCGCGACAATGGTTTTCGACACGGACGAAGGCCCGCGCGCGGACACATCGCTCGACGCTCTCGCGAAATTGAAGCCCGCGTTCCACGCAAAAGGAGTGGTCACTGCGGGAAATAGTTCGCAGATGTCCGATGGCGCCGCTGCCGCTGTGGTGATGTCCTCGGAACGCGCCAAGGCTATCGGTGCCAAGCCGCTCGCGAAATTCATCTCCTTCGCAACCGCAGGCTGCCCTCCGGAAGAAATGGGCGTCGGTCCAGTCTTCGCAATTCCGAAAGCGCTGAAACTTGCAGGACTGAAACTCGAACAAATCGATGTGATTGAATTGAACGAAGCGTTTGCCGCGCAGTCGCTCATGGTGATAAAACTTGCCGGGCTCGACCCGGCAAAAGTGAATCCTAATGGCGGCGCTGTCGCGCTCGGTCATCCTCTTGGATGCACCGGAGCGAAATTGACGGCCACGATTCTTCGCGAACTTGAGCGCCGCAAAGGGCGTTATGGTTTGGTGACCATGTGCGTCGGCGGCGGCATGGGTGCCGCGGGGATTCTCGAGCGCGTGGCGTAAGGAGTTTTGATGGCGACAACGACGGTTTCGCAAAATCTGGCGCGCGGCGGCGGATTTTTGATTTCGTCGTGCACTCCCGACGAAGTTTTCACTCCCGCCGACCTTACCGGCGACCAGAAATTGATTGGTCAGACCGCGGACGAGTTTGTCACCAAAGAAGTCCTGCCGCTTGTTCCCGAGCTTGAACTGCACAGCAAGGGATTAATGGCGCAGGTCCTGAAAAAGGCCGGCGAAGTGGGATTGCTCGCAGGCGGTATTCCTGAGGAATTCGGCGGCGCCGGGCTCGACAAAGTTTCTTCCACGCTTCTTTCCGAAAAACTGGCGGCGTACGCCTCGTTCGCTGTCACTCACGGCGGCCACTCCGGAATCGGCACCGTGCCGATTGTTTATTTTGGGACCGAAGAGCAGAAGAAAAAATATCTGCCGCGCATTGCCACCGGCGAAGTCATTTCTTGCTACTGCCTCTCCGAACCGCAAGCCGGCTCTGACGCGCTCGCGTCGCGCACGCGCGCGGTTCTTTCAGCTGACGGAAATAACTGGATTTTGAATGGCCAGAAAATGTGGATCACTAATGGCGGCTTCGCGGATCTGTTCGTGGTCTTCGCGAAAGTCGACGGAGAAAAATTCTCCTGCTTTCTGGTCGAGCGCGGCGCGCCGGGATTTTCCGTCGGCGCGGAAGAAAAGAAAATGGGCATCAAGGGCAGCTCAACCGTGGCGCTCTTTTTTGAAAACACTCCCGTACCCAAAGAGAATTTGCTGCATGAAATTGGCCGCGGCCACATCGTCGCGTTCAATACGCTGAATTCCGGGCGCTTCAGCCTCGGAGCCTATTGCCTCGGCGGCGCGAAAAAAGTTCTCGAGGCCGCGTCGAAATATTCGAAAGAGCGCACCGCTTTCGGCCGGCAGCTCGCGCAATTCGGCTTGATCGATGCCAAGCTGGCCGAAATGGCCATCCGCATTTTTGCCGCGGAGTCGATGATTTACCGCATCGCGGGTCAGGTGGACGCAGCTACGGCAGCCGCTCCTGAAGGCACAACGAAAACTGAGCAAGGCATGAAGATGCTCGAAGAGTACGCGATCGAAAGTTCTATCAGCAAAGTGTACGGCTCGGAAACGGTCGATTACTGCGTCGACGAAGCGGTGCAGATTTTCGGCGGCTACGGCTATCACGAAGATTATCCGGTGGCGCGCGCCTATCGCGACAGCCGCATCAACCGCATTTTCGAGGGCACCAACGAAATCAATCGCATGCTCATTATTCAAATGCTGATGAAGCGCGCGATGGCCGGCGTTCTGCCGCTTATTCCTGCCGCGATGAAGCTCGCCGAAGAGGTGCTCGCGGGGCCGACGATGGAAGAGGGCGCGAGCGGTGAGTTCGCGCAAGAAGAACGAGTGGTCGCCAACAGCAAAAAACTCTTTCTACTTGCCGCAGGAGCTGCCGTGCAACGCTTCCGCGAACAGCTTGCCGAACAGCAGGAGATTGTTGCCGCGCTCGCTAACGTTGTGATGGAAATTTACGCTATGGAATCCTGTCTGCGCCGCGCGCAAAAGGCTGCGAAGCGAAATGCAGGTGATTCCGCTTCGGTGATGGTTGACGCGACGCGCGTTTTTATCTCCGATGCTGCCGATCGCGCCGAACGCGAAGCTCGCACCGCGCTAGCAGGAACCGTCGAAGGCGATACACTGCGGACGCAGCTTGCCGTGCTTCGCCGCTTCGCCAAGCGCGACACGATCGACACCATTGCGCCGCGCCGGCGCATCGCCGCTGCCGTTCTCTCTGGCGACCGCTACCCCTTCGAGGGCCGTTGAAAACCTCATTCGCGCGAAAGCGCAAGAAACCGCACCCCGCGAAGCTGGCGTCGCGTTTGCCGCGACGCGCAAAGCCGCCCACGCAGACTTCAGTCGCTTGGATTCGCGAGCTCGCCACGCCGTACCTGAAAGGCTACAGCCCGGTTGCCGCCAGTGAGCCAGGTTTGCAAGGATTTTGGTTCATCGCTGACGATGCTGCTTCAAAGCGGCACGGCGAGGACAACCCGTCGCGACGCGAGGGTAAAAGCGATGAGTCCTTAGGGTTTTTTGTTGGCTATCTGCTGGATGGCGCGGCCGAGTATTCATTTCTCAAGCCAGAGCCGCCCGAGTGCGTCGTTTTTGCGTGGGTCAGTCCCGCAGGCAGCTCGCTGCACGAACGGCTCGCAAAGCAGCCGGGCAGTTTGGTTCGCAGAGTCTTCGAATACATTCGCTGGTTGACGCACCGCCCGCCGCGCTTTGTTTTTCACGAAGCGGAAGCGGCAGCGATGGCGCGTCACACCTCAATGGCAGCTTGGCCGCCGGAGAAGCGCAAGCATTTTTCGCGAAACTTTTTCATTGAGACGCTGGCATGGCTGGTCCGCAGCGGTCTCGTTCGCAAACTCAAGGAGGAAGCCCAGCAAGTCACGGCAACCAGGAATTCCTGAGGCAGCTCCCGCCGCAAGCCGCAAACTTCGTCATATTCCCGGAAACAAATTCACTCCTACACGATTCGTCGAAAAACTCACATCTGCTAAGTGGATGAGCGGGAAGGATTTCCGAATTGGTCCTTTCGGCAATGGATTTGCATCTAAGGCAATGGGGGATAGGGTGATCCAGAAATGCAAATCCGTCGAATTCCCAAGTGGGTGTATTGGTGTGCGGCTGCACTGATCGCGCTTAACACTTATTTTTTCCAGGAGCTGATTGCCGCGGAGTTGCTGTTTGGGATCGTGTTTGGTGGTCTTCTCTTGCTGTTGCTGGCGATTTACATCGTCGGCGAAGCAGGGGATCGCGGGCTGGGATGGGTGGAAGCGAACCGGCACGGAGCGGTCGCAGGTGCGCGTCGGCAGTGGGCGCGGGTGGAAGCGATCAGTAAAAGGACATTCCGCCGTCCACATTCAGAGTCTGTCCGGTAATCGCGGCGGACTGGCTCGACACCAGGAACAGCGCGGCGTCGGCGACGTCGGCTGTGGTTTGCGGTTTTCCCTGAAGGATCCTCTCCAGGAAGCCTTTGAAGAGCGCGTCCGGATCGGCGTGGAGACGATCGGCGAGAGCTTTTCCGAGATTCTGCGACATTTCCGTTTCCGGCACGGGCCCTGGGCAGATCGCGTTCACGCGAACACCTTTTCGCGCGGCTTCCGCAGCCAGAGTGCGCGTGAAACCGACGAGACCCGCCTTTGAAGCTGCGTAAGGGCTATTCCACAGAAACGCTCCTTTGGCAGCGACACTTGAAATGTTGATGATTGCGCCGGAGCCGCGCTGATACATTTCCTCCAAAACGAGTCGCGAGAGCAAAAAAGGCCCGCGCAGATTCACGGCGATAACTTCGTCCCATTCCTTCGGTGATATTTCCTCGACTGCCTTCACCGGGCCCAAGATTCCCGCGTTGTTCACTAAAATATCGATGCGGCTGAATTGGTTGCGTGCTGCGTCGGCGACGGCCTGACAGCCCGCTTCGTGCGAAACGTCGGCTGCGATCGCGGCGGCTTTGTGGCCTTGAGCTTTTAGTTCTGCGGCAACGGCGTCAATTTCCTTTTGTGTGCGCGCGGCGAGAAGAATGGCAGATCCTTCGCGCGCGAAACGCAGGGCAATGGCGCGGCCGATTCCGCGGCCTCCTCCGGTAACGATTGTGACTTGGCCAGCTAATAACATCGAGAAAGCGCTCCGATCAGATTTGCTGTGACTTTCAGAGTATCATTAAGAGACCCGCACCGTGTTCATTGCAAGACAATTAGCGGGCACGAAAGCGGATGACGATGCGGCGCGAAATGCGGTAACATAGAGGTTCCATGTCCAACGATATAACGAACATACAGGGAACGGGACGGCCCGGGAACGGTCGAAAAGTGCTGGTGCGGGTGCGTCCGCGCGGATTTTGCGCGGGCGTGGTGCGAGCCGTGGATATTGTCGAACTGGCGCTGGAGGCGTATGGCGCGCCGGTGTACGTGCATCACGAAATTGTGCACAACCGCTACGTCGTAGAGCAACTGCGGCAGCGCGGCGCGATTTTTGTGGAGACGATTGGCGAAGTGCCGATCGGGGCGGTGCTGGTTTTCAGCGCGCATGGAGTTCCGCCGCGCGTTCGCGAGGAAGCGACGGAGCGCAAGCTGCGCGTGATTGATGCGACGTGTCCGCTGGTGACGAAGGTGCATCTGGAGGCGCGAAAATTTGCGCGCGAAGGACGCACGCTGATTTTGATCGGGCATCGCGACCATCAGGAAATTGTCGGGACTTCGGGAGAGGCACCGCTGCAAACCGTCGTGGTGGGAAGCGTGGAGGAAGTGGATCAGTTGCAGATGGAAGATCCGGAGCGGCTGGCGTATTTGACGCAAACGACGCTGAGCCTCTATGACACGCAAGAAATTGTGACGCGTCTGCGTCAACGGTTTCCGAAGATTCTTGGGCCCGCGTCGGATGACATTTGCTATGCGACACAGAACCGTCAAGAAGCGGTGGAAGCGCTGACTCGCGAAGTGGACATGATTTTGGTGGTGGGGTCCGCGAACAGCTCGAATTCAAACCGGCTGGTGGAAGTGGCGCAGCGCGCGGGCGTGGCAGCGCGATTGATCGAAGATGGAAACGATTTGAAAGAAACGTGGTTCGAAGGCGTTTCGCGGCTGGGACTGACGGCGGGCGCTTCGGCTCCCGAAATTCTGGTGGAGCAGGTGAGCCAGCGGCTGGCGAATTTCGGGTTCACGGACCAGCGCGATTTGGATTTGATCCGCGAAGATGTGCGATTCACGCTGCCTCCGGAACTGGCGGCGCGGCGTCCGGTTGCGCGTTAGCGCGGCGGGGATCACAGCGGGACGAAGGAGAACTTGATGGCGGTACGCATCGTCCGCCAACCCAAACAGATTGTTTTGATCGGCGCACCGACGAGCGCAGCGGCGCTCGCGGCAGGCCACGAAAAAGCTCCGAAAGCGTTGCGCAAAGCAGGGCTGGTAGAAAAACTTCAGTCGATTGGCTACAGCGTCACCGATATGGGTGACGATCCTGTCGAGTTGTACAAACCCGATGAAGAAAGTCCGCGGGCGCGAAATTTGAAGCGAGTGGTCGCGTCGCTCGAAGCGCTGAAACCACGCGTGGAAGCAGCGGTGAAGACGGGCGGGCTGGCGTTGATTTTGACGGGAGATTGTTCTTCGGCGCTGGCGACGGTGGCGGGAGTGCGGCGATACTATCGCGGAGCGAGCGTCGTGTACATGGACAGCGACGCGGATTTGAATGTGCCGGCAACGTCACCGTCGGGATGTGTGGATGGAATGGTGGTTGCGCACTTGACGGGGCGCGGCGCGGCGGAGATGGTGCGATTCTGGAGTGTGCCGCCGCTGGTGCGCGATCCGGACGTGGCGCTATTCGGTGTGTCGCGGCTGGATGCGCCTGAAGAGGGAGTGCTGTCGAGCACGGCGATCCGATGTTTTCGCGCGGCGGACGTGAGGCGAATGGGTCCGGCTGCGGCGGCGGAAATGGCCATCGAGCGAATTCACACGGGAAAGAATGAATTGGTGTTGCATCTCGATTTGGACGTGATTTCGAGTGCGGATTTTGCTGCGGCGGATTTGCCGGGCGCTGACAGTGGTCTGCGGCTCGACGAAGTGCGGGAAGCTTTGACGGTGATTGCGAAGCAGCCGCGATTGGTGGCGCTGGAAATTGCGGCGTACAATCCGGAGCGCGATTTTGAAGGGCGCGGCGCGAAAATCGTGGTCGAGTTAGTGGCGGCGGCGCTGGCCGCGCGGCTGGAAGCGCAGTCGACGCAAGAAACGTCAGCGGCAGCTACAGCACCAGGGGTGCCAGCACCCAATCCGGCGAGTGAAACTGTTAGTGCCGCAGATTCCTCCGCTGCAAGCACGGCGGAAAATGAATCGCCCGAGCATTCCACATCGAACGCCAGCGAATAGCATTCCTAGTTTTTCTTTTCTGCGATCCAAACAAGTAGAACCTGGCCTCCCTGCAGTGCATAATTCTGGCGTCGTGAAATATTTCCATTTGCTGTGTGAAATGCAGAAACATGAATAAACAAGTCCGGCTGCGAAGAGCGATCGAGAAATTTCGCGAGCGTTCGCCCATGCTTGAAAATCGCAAGGGCAAGTTGCGCCTGGATATGAACGAGAGCATGGGATTTTGCTCGCCGAAGGTGCGCGCAGCTTTGCGGCGGCTGAGCGGCGAAGAGATCGCGATGTATCCGGAGAAGGAGAATGCGACGGCGCGGATCGCGCGTTGTTTTGGAGTGAGCGCGGAGGAGCTAGTTCTCAGCGCTGGAATTGACGACGGTTTGCGGTTGATTGCAGATGTATTCATCGAGCGCGGACGCACGGTGCTGCTGGCTGAGCCGACTTTTACGATGTACCGCTTTCATGCGGAGCAGCGCGAAGCACGCATTCACCGGCTTCGTTGCGATGACGATATGCGGTTTCCGCTCGAAGATGTTTTGCGGGCGTTGGAGCGCGGGCCAGCGGTTTTCTTTTTGGCGAATCCGAATAATCCGACGGGAGCACTGCTCGACAAGAGAACGATCAAGAAACTTTTGGATGCTGCGAGGAGGACGCTCGTGGTTGTCGATGAAGCGTACTTCGAGTTTTCCGGCGTGACGGTGCTGCCGTGGATCCGGCGACGAAAGAATCTGGTGGTCACGCGGACGTTCTCGAAGGCGGCGGGCTTGGCGGGATTGCGAATCGGCTGTTTGTTCGCGCATCGCGAAACAGCAAAATTCTTGAAGCGGGCGCAGGCGCCGTTTCCGATTGGAATTGCTCCGCTGGTGGCGGCGGAAGCGGCGTTGAAAGATCGTGCATTCACACAGCGCGCAGCGGTGGAAATCGTGCGGGGAAGAGAAATTCTCGCAGAGGGATTGCGCGAGCTTGGCGTGCGAGTGTTTCCGAGTGCAGCGAATTTTGTGCTGGCAGATTTCGGCGCTCGCGGTGCAAAAGTAATTCATGCGCTGGCGAAGCGTGGAATCCTGATCCGAGATCAGACTGCGGCCATTGGACGGCCGGGATTCGCGAGAATTACTGCAGGCAAGCCGGCGCAGATGCAGAGATTTCTGCGCGAGTTGCAGAAACTACTTTGAGCCTGCAGCGCGGCGACCGATCTCACGGTCTCTTTTTGCAGGGCTGGATTCGCTCGCCGCAGCGACGTCTTGCGCGCCTGTGCGAGCGAGAACTTCCTTCGCTGTTTTGACTTGCACAACGGAATCACAATAAACGGAGAAGAGGATTCCTCCTTTTTGCAGACGGCCTTCGTAGACTTTGGCTTCGTATTCAGGAATGCCGAGGCCGATTAGCGCGCCGGTGAAGCCACCCACCGCTCCGCCTACGCCGATGCCTGCGAGAGCACCGATGAGCGGGCCGGAAGCGAGGAATGGGCCAATGCCAGGAATGGCCAGCGCGCCAAGTCCGGCGAGCAGGCCGAGCGCGCCGCCGATGGTTGCGCCGGATGCAGCTCCAGCGGAAGCGGCTTCAGGAGCTTTGGTGGATTTTTCGACGGCGACGTTCGTGGCATTTGCGAGATTTTCCGGCAGAAGGACAGAAAGATCCGTAGGAGAGAAGCCGGAACTGATCAATTCGTCAGCGGCCTGTTCGCATTCATCGCGGGTTGAGTAGATGCCGAAGACTGCGATTTTTCTGTCAGCCATAGATCCCCCTTCAATGAAATTGAAATTGCTAACGACGCGAGCGCAATCGCGCAGGAGCATTTTTTATAGAGAAGACGATGTTACGAGCGGGGAAACGAAAAGCGTATCGGGCAAAGAGCCGAGCCTTACACGTTGTTTGCAGTACGGAATGTAGTTGAGTACGGAGCGCGTGCGGCGGAGTTTTTCACGAACGAATGGCGTGTTAACCTGATGGCCGTGCCCGGGTGGCGGAATGGCATACGCAGGGGACTTAAAATCCTCGGACCGTAAAAGGTCGTGCGGGTTCGACTCCCGCCCCGGGCACCAAACTGCGCAAATAGCCTTCAGACCGAAAATGGCACGGACGGAATCTGAGGGGTACTCTCATGTTTTGTAAGCAGATTGTGCGCGACTATTGAGCGGTCGCGGCGGGCGCGGCTGTTGACTCCGGCTTGACGTAAGTATCGAACCAGCGAAGCATCTCCCAAATCATGTGTTCGATGGATTCGCGCGCCTGGTAGCCGTGCGCTTCGTCGGGCAATTGGACGTACCGCACGGACGCGCCATTTCCCTTGAGCGCCATGTACATGCGTTCGGATTGAATGGGAAATGTGCCGGAATTGTTGTCCGCCATGCCGTGAATCAGCAAGATGGGCGCGTGGAGTTTGTTCGCGAACATAAAGGGCGACATTTTGAAATAAATGTCGGAGGCGTCCCAGAAGGAGCGGCGTTCATTTTGGAAACCGAACGGCGTGAGAGTGCGATTGTAAGCGCCGCTGCGGGCTACTCCGGCTCGAAATAAGTCGGAGTGGGCGAGCAGATTCGCGGTCATGAAGGCGCCGTAACTGTGTCCGCCGACGCCGACGCGATTGGGATCGACGATGCCCATATCTGCAGCCTTGTCGATGGCGGCTTTGGCGCTAGAAACGATTTGCTCGACGTAAGTGTCATTCGCGGTGCGCGGCGGGCCGATGACGGGCATGGTCGGGCCATCGAGAACAACGTATCCATCGAGCAGATACCAGAGCGATGAGAGGCCGGTGAATTCCGTGAAGCGATTGGGCGAACCCTCGACTTCGCCTGCGACTTGTGCGTTTGTATATTCGCGGGGATAGGCCCAAACGACGGCCGGATAGCGCTGGCCCTCTTTGTAATCGAGCGGAAGATAAACGGTCATGGAGAGAGGCACGCCGTCGGCGCGCGTGTAAGTGACGAGCTGCTTGTGGATGCTGCGCAACTGCGGAGTCGGGTCGGTGTAATGCGAAAGCGGTTCGGGGGTGTCGTTTCCTGCGGTCCGTAAGAAATAGTTTGGAGGATCGGTAGTCGTTTCATGGTGCGTGATGAACTTGGAGCCGTCAGGCGAAGCGAGGGCCACAACGGTTTCGTAGCTCTTGTCGTCGGAATGGAACAGCCGGTCTGGTTGCAAAGTTTGCGTATTGAAACGATCGAGGAACGGATGGTCGCCTTCGGGCGAGGCGCCTTCGCCGGCGAGGAAAATGTTGTTACCTTCCTGCACGATCGCCTCGTGACCATTGGCAAGCAGGTGCATGACCGGCAGGCCGGGATTTTTGTAACGTTCGGCTTCATTCATCTCCCACGCGAGGCGAGGTTTGGCCGACGAATCCTGGGGATTCAGGAACCATGTGCGCTCCCAGGAGCGGCTGCGATCGATTTCGCGGACGATTGCCAAATCGCCGCGTTCGCCCCAGGAAATTCCCATGAGGCGATATTGCATTTCCGTGAGTTCGGATGGCTCGGAAGAGAAGGGCGCTGAAATCCACATGATTTTGTCGCGATGGTCAGCTTTCGTGCGCGGATTGCCGCCGTCGAGCGCCTCCGCCCAGACGAGCGTAGCGGGCGCGCTTGGCTGCCATTGGTAGTCGCGCGGCCCAGTGGCAACGCCGCCGATGGGAATCGTTTCCTGGAGCGGGACGTCAGTGACGTTGTAAGCGAGGCGGCCGCTGCGATCCCACACTTCCACTTTGTGGGCAAAATCTTCAAATGTGCGGACGTAAGAATACGGACGGTGAATTCGCGAGACGAGAATGAAGCGTCCGTTGGGCGAGAGTTCCTCGGTCTCGTAAATTCCGGGCTTGCCGGCGGGAGTAACTTTATCCGTGGCGATGTCGATGAAGGCGAGCTGCGAGGTTGCGTAGTGATCGAAAAGCTGTTCGTCGCGTGGGCTTGCGAGCAGATCTTCAAAGGTTGGCGCAGGCGCGGCCTTGCCGAAACTTTCCTGAATGATGGGGCCTTCGGGAACGCTCGGCGCAGCGGGGGCGGGGCCGAAATTCGCAGGAACTGTGCGGCAAAGGAGCTCGTGGCTGCCGGGCGCCCACGAGCAAGGTCCGCTCGCGCGCGGAGATTCCGAAATGAGGGTTGAGTTGAGCGCGACTCCGGCGACGCGATGAATCGTCGCGGTAGCCGCTGTGCCGATCCACAGCTCGACGGACTTGTTCGCAGTAACGGTCAGGAAGAAATGCTTGCCGTCAGGAGCCCACTCTGGGTGTCCAAAACCTTCGCCTGCTGGAAACGCAATTGGGCGCGCGTGCCCGTCGGAGACTCGAACAATCGATAGGTGTATCAGGCGCGGCGGATCGTGCTGTCCGAAATTGGCAGGGTCCATGCGGACGCCGGCGATGCGCAGCATCGGCCGTGCAAGTTCGGCAATGGGCGGGTAGCGCACTGGCTCTGCGAGCAGGATTTCGTCGCCCTGTGGATTGGCAAAACCCATTGGCGGCGCCGGCGCGAGCAAAACGTCAACAATGTCCTTCGACGGTTTTTGATATGTGCTTTGCGCGAACATGCTCGGCGCGGCGACGAGTAGTACGAGCGCGAGCCAGCCTGCATTTCGTATCAGCTGACGGACGAAACTGCGGCGGTCGAAGGATTCCATAACGCCTCCCGGAAAAATTTAGACGCGCAAAGCACACCAAACCGGCATTAGCTGCACGTACAGACGCGCGAAACATGCTGCGCGTTTCAGGGGTGAAATCGTCGCGTTACTCGGCCGAAGGAACGTCATTATTCGTTCATTTTTCGACGGGAATGCTATATAAAGGCAATTCTTTTGCACGACTGTAGCGGCGCGAGTGCGCTTAGATATTTTGGGTACGGGGGCACGGCGCAAACTGAGTGGGGGGCAATTTTTCCCATTTCCTTTTTCGAGTTTAGCGATCTTCAGGAGGAAGTGATGCGAGCAAGGATGCGTGTTCGTTGCGTTGTTTTTGTTGCAATGATGATTGGGGCGGTGGCGGCTTGTTTTCCAGCGAAGGCACAAACGCTGACGAAGGATTCGCTTTCCGGAATGAGATGGCGGCTGATCGGGCCGTTTCGCGGAGGGCGCGCGGAGGCGGTTACCGGCGTGACCGGCAATCCGAACGTTTTTTATTTTGGCGCGGTCGCAGGCGGGGTTTGGAAAACCACCGATGCGGGGATTTCCTGGCTGCCGTTATTCGAGCACCAATCAGTTGCCTCCATCGGCGCGATTGCGGTGGATCCGCACGATCCCAACGTGATTTACGTCGGAACGGGCGAGCCTTGCCTGCGCGGTGATATTTCTTATGGCGATGGAATGTACAAGTCGGTCGACGGCGGCAAGACGTGGATGCACATCGGGCTTGAGGACACGCGGCACATTGCGAAAATCCTCGTTGATCCGCACGATTCGAACATTATTTTCGTTGCGGCGATTGGCCACGCATACGGCCCTAACGAGCAGCGCGGCGTTTTCCGTTCGAATGACGGTGGAAAGACATGGCAGAAAGTTCTGTACAAGGATGACAAAACCGGCGCGGTCGATTTGACGTTCGCTGCAGACAATTCACACACGCTCTATGCCGCGATGTATCAGGAAGTGCGAACGCCTTGGGGATTCTCGAGCGGCGGGCCCGGCAGCGGAATTTACAAGTCTACCGATGGCGGAACGACTTGGAAGCATTTGGAAGGGAACGGACTGCCCGATGGCGTTCTTGGTCGCATCGGAATTGCGGTTGGTGCGAATGGCGAACGCGTTTACGCGTTGATTGAGGCGGACAAGCGGGGACTCTACCGTTCGGATGACGGCGGCGAGCATTGGCAATTCGTCAATGGCGACCACGATTACACGCAGCGCGCGTGGTATTTCATGCACATTTTCGCGGACCCGAAACAGACCGACACGGTTTACATTCTCAACACGGGAATGTACCGCTCGACGGACGGCGGCGAAACGTTCAAAGGCATCAATGCACCGCACGGGGACCGTCACGATCTGTGGATTGATCCGACCAACACGGATCGTATGATCGAAAGCGATGACGGCGGCGCGACGATTTCAGAAGATGGCGGGAAATCTTGGTCGTCGGAAGATACGCAGCCGACGGCGGAGTTCTACCACGTGGCGACGGACGATCGCTTCAACTACTACGTCTACGGCGCGCAGCAAGACAACAGCACCGTCGCAATTGCCAGTCGCTCGGATTCAGGCATCATTGATCAAACGAATTGGTACGACGTGGGCGGCGGCGAAAGCGGATTTGTGCTGCCTGATCCAAAGGAGCCTGAGGTAGTTTACGCCGGTTCGTACAGCGGGCTGATTACTCGCTACGACAAAGCCAATGGCGAGGAGCAGGATATTTCGCCGTGGCCGCTCAATCCGATGGGACACGGTGCGATCGACACGAAATACCGCTTCCAATGGACCGCGCCCATTGCGATGTCACCGTACGACTCGCATACGATTTACTTTGGCGCTCAGGTTCTCTTCAAGAGCACGGATCAGGGGCAAAGCTGGACGATCATCAGCCCTGACCTGACGCGGAACGACAAGAGCAAGCAGGGTTCGGCGGGCGGCCCGCTCGAGCAGGACAACACGAGCGTGGAATACTACGACACGTTGTTTGCAGTTGCCGAGTCGCCGGTGCAACGCGGCTTAATTTGGGCCGGCAGCGATGATGGGCTCGTACACGTCACGCGCGATGGCGGCAAGAACTGGACGAACGTGACGCCGAAGGATATTCCTGCATGGAGTCGCATTGATCTTATCGATCCTTCGACGCGCGAAGCCGGAACGGCATACCTGGCCGCCGATCGCAGCCGTTGGGATGATTTCCATCCGTATCTGTACAAAACGACTGACTACGGCCAGACATGGACGAAAATCGCGGATGGATTGCCGGACAACGTGTTCACGCACGCGATTCGTGAAGATACGGTGCGCAAAGGATTGCTTTTCGCCGGAACGGAAACGGGGATTTGGGTTTCGTTCGATGACGGTGCGAAATGGCAGTCGCTGCAGCTCGAGCTGCCGACGGTTCCCGTACATGACATGACGATCCATGGCAATGACCTGATCATTGCCACTCACGGGCGTTCATTCTGGATTCTCGACGACATTTCGCCGTTACGCCAGATGACCGCCGAAGTGGCGAACGAAGATGCACATCTGTTCAAGCCGGATACGGCACTTCGATTCCGCGGCGGCGGGGGGTTCCGGCTGCCGGGAGGCTTCGCCGCAGGTGAAAATCCACCGTCGGGAGCAGTCATCGATTACACACTGAAGACTGCACCGAAGGACGCCATCACGCTTCAGATTCTGGATTCGAAGGGCAAAATGATCCGCAAATTCTCCAGCAAGAACGAGCATGGAGAGTCGCGCTCGCTCTTCGGAGGTGGAGGTGGCGAAATGCTCCCCGCGAAGGCGGGCATGAACCGCTTCGAGTGGGATTTGCGCTACGAAGCGCCGACGCGCGTTCCCGGCACTGTATCGTGGGGCGGATTCGAGCATGGACCGCTTGCCGTCCCGGGCGATTATCAGGTTAAGCTCACCGTTGCCGGGCATGATTACACGGCTCCATTGCACGTGGAAGAAGACCCGCGTGTTCATGCTTCCGCAGATGATTTGCAGAAGCAGTTCGATTTCACTGAGCAGATCAACTCGCGCATCACTGCGGCGCACGATGCCGTGAATCAGATTCGCGAGATGCGCGCGCAATTAGAAGCGCTGGAAAAGCGCCTTGCCGGAAACGACAAAGCGAAAGCCGCCGATGAAGCAGCCAAGGAACTCGATAAGAAGCTGATGGCTGTTGAGGACGCGCTGATTCAGCCCAAGTCGACTTCTGGCGAGGATCCGCTGAATTATCCGGTCATGATTGCGGATCAGATGCTGGCGCTGACGAGCACGGTGGACAGCGCAGACACGGCTCCGATGCAGAGCGCTCGCGACGTGTTTGAGGTGCTGAACAAGCAGCTCGACGCGCAACTGGAGACGTATCGTCAGTTGAAAGAGAAAGACTTGGCCGAGCTGAACCGTCAGATTCGCAACGCGAACGTTCCAGCAATCGGCGTGACTCCACCGGCGAGCGGTTCGAATCAAAGTTCGATGTAAGCGGGAGGTTTAGGGCTGGGCAATGTTGCAAGATAACCTCGTTGTACCTGTGGGGTTTGATATAGAAAAAGATCCGGAGGGGTTTCCTAAATCGAGGGATGCCGAGGAACTCCTGTGTAAGCCTCTGGATACCGAGTGTTCTCTATGTGTCGTGGACAGCGTCCCGTTCTATCTTCGAAATGTCGCCTATGGCGATACAATTCGCACTTCTGCTGATTCTTCGGGTTACCTGGAGTTCGCGGAAATTGTGAGACGTGGTGGCTACAGCGTATATCGGATACTGCTACGAACCATCGACAATAAACAAGAGGTCGTCAAGAAACTCTTGGACCTCGGCGCGCTGGTTGAACATGACGAGAAGTTGATTGCGTTGGCTGTCCGGCATACCGGCACTGAAGACCCTGTCTTGGATTACGTCCTTGAAGGAAAACGCTTGGGTTTGTGGGGCGCTCAAGACGGTTATGTCTTTCAACAAGGTACTTGATTGATAGGCACGGTTGCGCAGTTGCTTTTTGTTACTCGCCATTTTTGTGTTGTGCTTGAGTGGTTTTTGCGGTCTGTCGTATGATTTTCCAAACATGGAAGAACAGAAAAAACCAATTTGGCAGCCCGTAACGCACTGGATTGGTGCGGGCGCGGGCTGGCTCCTAGACCGTGTGGTCAAGGTGCTGGCCGCGACGGGAATCACGCCGAACGTTCTGACGGTTGTCGGAATGGTTGTGAACGTCTGGGCGGCGGTGCTTTTTGCGTACGGCTCGTTTCGCAGCGCGGCGGCAGTTCTTTTTTTGGCGGGATTTCTGGATATGGCCGACGGGCAAGTGGCGCGGCGTGTGGGCCGCACTACTGCGTTCGGCGCTTTCTTAGATTCAACTCTCGATCGCTACTCGGATTTGGGCCTGTACATGGGCCTTGTAGTGCATTACACGCTGATCGGCCGGCCTTTTTATATGGGCTTGGCTGCGGTAGCGATGGCCAGCTCTTTTATGGTGAGCTATTCACGCGCGCGCGCTGAATCGCTCATTCCGTTGTGCAAGGTCGGTTTCATGGAGCGGCCCGAGCGGCTCGTTCTGTTGATCATTGGTGGCGCATTTTGGAGAATGGCGCCGGTGCTTTGGGTGATTGCAGTTTTCTCCACGCTGACTGTAATTCATCGCATCGTTTTTACGTGGCAGGAGATTCGCGCGGGGCGTTTGATTCCTGGCAATCGCGAGCTTTTCTGATCAGGCTTTGGCGTTTGCGGGAGCGCCGCTTCGGGTAGCGGCTTCTTGCAATTCCGCGATGTGCTCTTCCACAGGCGCGGCGACGATCGCGTGAACGCGCTCTCTCAGTTCTGCTGCCTGCTCTTTCGGCATTCCTTTTGTCTCGATCGTATCGTGCAAATACACTGCAATTTTCCCCGGATTGAGCATCCAGTCTCCGGTGCGATGAAACTCATACGAGCCGACGATGCTCATCGGCACGATCGGAATTCCGAAGCGAATCGCGAGACGGAAAACGCCTTTCTGGAACGGTCCAACGTGGCCATCGCGTGTGCGCGAGCCCTCCGCGAACGCGATCAAGCTGATGCCGGATGCGAATGCCCGTTCCGCTCTTCTCGTCATCTCCGCCATAGCTTCGCGGCTGCGATTATTCTCGTCAGGCACGGGAATGTTTCCGAACCGGCCCATCATCCAGCCGTAGGCTGGAACTTTGAAATGCGACGCGAGTTCGAATCCGCGCACGAATTGTGGAATCGCGGAATAAATCACGAACGGGTCGAAAATGTTGACGTGATTGCAAACGAAAAGGCTGGTGCGTTGTGGGTCAAATCCGCTTGAGCGCTGCGCTTCGAATTTCACGCCTGCGAGCCGGAGAATGTTGCGAAAGAAAATTCGTTGTGCGCGGTCGTTCTTGCGCGGATCAACGATTGTCCCTAGTCCCACCAGCAGCGTGCATACGACAAAAAAATGTGCGCCGCTGATTGCCCACAGCACGAGCGAGCGCGCTTTCAAATATGCCACTCTCATACGATGACGTCCAGCGCGCCCGGCAGAACGCGGAGGCGTTCGCATTTCAGGCGCAAACTCTCGCCGTCAATCATCACGTTCACAGGCTCGTCGAGCGAGAATTTCACTTCGCGAACAGCCGTGCGCGATGCGAGCGGGTGATTGACGTGAGTTCCATCGAAGAGTGTGGCGAAATTCCGCAGCAGCCCGATGCGGCCAATCGGCCCCCAGCGGACATATTCGATCAGGCCGTCCGACGAATCGGCATTCGGCGCGATCATCATGTTGCCGCCGGTGAATTTCGTGTTGCTGAACGCGAGAAAGAGGCAGCGCCGCCGGTCAAATTCGGGCGCGTCGTCCGCCCGCAGCGGAAACGCGCGGCGGTTCAGTCGCGCCAGGCAGGCGAGCACGCTGATCGCATATCCCGTGTAGCCGAAGCGCTTCAAGTGCCGATTGGCAAATTCTGCCGCATCGGCGGCAAACCCGAGCGTCAAAAGATTGATGTAATAGAGGTTGCCCGCCGAATGTTCCAGGCGAATCACATCGCAGGTTCTTTTTTCGCCGTTTAAGAGCGACTGAACAAGCACGTCCGCACCGTTTGAAGGCCGTTGTACGAGGAAGTCGCGCAAAAAAGAATTTCCGGTTCCCAGCGGGAGAAAAGCGAGGGTGCAGCGGTTATTTGGCGATGCAGCGGCCAGCGGAAAAATTCCGTTTACGATTTCATATGACGTGCCATCGCCGCCCACAGCCAGAAAATTGCGCTCGCCAGCCTTGTACGCATCGCGCGCCAAACAGGCGGCGTAGCCAACGGCATGAGTTTCCACAGCTTCAACTTCGACTCCGGCGGAGCGCAGCCGCTCGATCGCAGCGGGCGCGAGTTTGGCGCAGCGCCCTCCGCCGGCTGCCGGATTTACAATCGCGAAAAATCGCTTCGCTGCCATGGGTCTTTCAAACTATCAAAGCAAAATTATCGCCGAGCGATCAGTTTCGGCGCGAACCTCTGCTGCAAGCGCATCGCGCTTGATCTTCATCGACGCAGTGCGCGGAAAATCGCGAGTCCAGAGAAAGTATCCGCTGATTCTCTTGAAATCGGGCAATTGCCGGTTGCGCTCCGTGATCTGTGAGCGTAGTTCGCTCGAAGTCTGTGCAGCATCATCAACACGTGCGACAAGAACGAGCTGCTCGCCGGTCATCGTGCGCTGCGGCCAGATAAAGTTCGCCGCGAAGACGCAGAATTCCTTCACGTTCAGCGAGTCAAATGCGTTTTCGATGTCTTCAGGATAGACATTTTTGCCCCCCTCGGTGACGATCATGTTTTTCTTGCGACCAAGGAGTTGCAGATGCCCACTCGGATCCATCTTACCGAGGTCGCCGGTCATCAGCCAGCCATCGACAATCGTCGCAGCGGTCATTTCCGGATCGTCGAGATAATGGGACATAATCGTTTTTCCGCGCGCCGCAACTTCACCAACGCCATCCGCGCCGGGATTCACGATTCGCACTTCTGTGCCTGGCAATGCTTTACCCACAGTGTCCGCACGAAACGGTTTGAAATCATTTACAGTGATTACGGTTCCCGCTTCGGTCAGCCCGTAGCCATTTCCAACGGGAATGCCGAGATCGTAGAGAAATTGCAGAGTCGCAGGCTCGGTGAACGCGCCGCCGACGAACATCGCGCGCAGATTGCCTCCAAAAGCCTGGTGAATGCTGCGCAAGAGCAACCGGCTCAGCCAAAGGCGCGGGCGGCCGCGCGTCAACGCGCGATTCGCGGCGATAAGCCGGTCGAGCATTTTCCGGCGGCCCGGCGGCAGTGCCGCGAACCGTTCACGCAAACCGCGCTCGAGATTCTTGAGAATCATCGGCACCACGGTAATGTACGTGATCTTGTAGCGGGTGAAGGCTTCGCGAATGAATTCCGGCCGCAGCGTCCGCAAATGCACGACTGTAGCGCCGCAGACAAACGGCCCGATGAATCCAATCATGAAATCGATGGCATGGTTCGTCGGAAGAATGCTGAGATAACGCACGCCCGGCCAGAAAGAGAAAAGTGATGCAAGCGTCCGGCACTGTTCGAGATAGTTCTCGTGCGTCATCACGCAACCTTTTGGCCGGCCTCCCGTTCCCGACGAGTAGACGATGCAAGCCCAGTCGCTTCGCTTGCGCTCGATGAAGACTGGCTCGCGTTCGCCGCGAAATTCCTCCCAGCGTTTCGCGCCGCGCAATTCGGTGTTCGCGGGCGCTTCCGTGACGACTACCGTTTTTGTCTGGAGATTTGAAAACCCCGGCTCTTGCGTGACCGCTCGCCACAGGTGGTATTCGATGATCAGAAATTCCGCGTGGGAATGCGCCAAAAGCTGCAAATGCTCGCGCGGCGTGAGTTTGTAGTCGAGCGGAACCAGCACGCCGCCGCAGTGAAAAATCGCGTACGCGGAGATCAGCCATTTCGACTGATTGGTCATGATGATCGCCGTACGCGTCCCTGCGCCAAGTCCCGCATCCTGCAGCGCGCGCGCCAGCGGCAGCGCCTTTTCCTTGAATTGGCGATACGTGAGGCGGCAATTCTCCCGTTCGCGGTCGGCCTCGATTAGGCAGATTTCATCAGGCCAGCGTTCGAGCGCGACGCGCAGAGCACCGCCCAGCGAGGAATATTCGCGAAGGTCAAGCATCACAGGCGCGCGTGAATGCGCGCGGCGAGCGTGCAAAAATCGGTGACGCCCTGGAGTTCGTAGTCGGGAAGCTCGATGTGAAAATGGTTTTCAATCCGCGAAAGCAGCGTAAGCGCTTGGAGGCTGTCGATTCCCAGCTTTTTGAAGAAATCGTCGCCCGGGGCAAGCTCCGCGCGCGGCACTTTGAAGTGCCCGGCGGCCAGTTGCATGACTTCGTCCATAACTTCCTGAAGTGATGGCATAGTTTTATTTCTGCAGCACACGCGCTCATGAACGTTCGCGCCGCACAGATTATATGCGAACAACCAGCCGCTATTTCAAATACTGGTTGAGCCAGCCGATCCAGCGCGTCATCACGTCTTCACGGTGAACCGGATCGCCCGGAAAATGGCCGACCACGGGATACGCGAAGAATTGCGTCGTTACGCCGTTGTCTTTCAGCGCGTGATACATCTGGAACGACTGCGTGATCGGCACGCGAAAATCGCCCACATCGCAAAGAATGAGCGTCGGCGTCTTGATTTGCGCTGCGTAGGTGATCGGCGATTCGTCTCGATAGATTTTCCAATTGTCACCGACCCACGGCGAGCCGCCCATCGAAGCATAGTCCGTGCGATTGCCGTCGGAGAGCGCCGCTTCCGCAGCCAAATCGTTTACCGCGGCTCCGGAAACGGCCGCTTTCCAGATGTGGTAGTGGCCAATCATCCATGAGGTCATGTATCCGCCGTAAGACCATCCGGAAACGCCGATTTTGCCCGTGTCAACGATACCCATTTTCTCGACAGCGGCGACTCCAGCCATCACGTCGCGGCCCGGGCCGTCGCCTGCATCGCGATAAATCGCGCGCTGGTAGGCGTTGCCGAGATTGTCGCTGCCGCGATAGTTCGGCTGAAAGACCAAATACCCCTGCGCCGCGATCAGTTGACCAAGCACATCGAAGCCGATCGTGGAACTCGCCTGTGGTCCGCCATGAATCAAAAGAACAAGCGGGTATTTGTTGCCACTCGAAAAGCCGGGAGGGTAGTTGAGGATTCCGTCTTCGTGAAAGCCGTTCGGCCCTTGCCACTCGACGGGCGCGGCTTTCGCAATCGTGTAGGAGGAAATCCAATCGTTGTAATTCGTAAGCTTGCGCGGCGTCGCATCGGTCGAATCCATGTAATATAGTTCCTCTGGATGTTCCGCGGAACTTCCGCTAAACGCTACGTCGTTCTTCGGGCCCACCATTGCATCGACCCAAAAACTCCACGATGGTTCCATATCGCCAAGATTGAGTTTTTTCGCTTGGCCGTCGAGGCTGACCCGCCACATCGAAGTTGCCACTCCGTCATGTCCGCTCACGAGTAGCGATTTTCCGTCTGGCATCCAGATTGCGCGCTGAATATCGCGGTCAATCGAGCGTGTCACGTCCGCGCCGTCACCACCGTTTACCGGTGAAACGAAAATCTCCACCTGATTGTTTGCATCGCCGTCTTTAGCGTACCAATAAGCGAGCTGTGACCCATCGGGCGAGAGCACGCCTGCGCTTTCGAGCTTTTCGTGCGACGTCAGCTTGCGCATCTTGCCGGTGCCAACATCCAGCATCTGCAGCGTCGTCAGGTCACCGTCGCCCGGTTCCGCAGTTTCCTGCTTCGTGATTAAGAGCGATTTTCCATCCGGCGTCCAGGACAGAGGCGACGATGGCGGAGAAGGAGGAAAAACAATTGGCAAACTCCATTTGCCGGAAGTCACACGTTTTGCTTCGCCGCCTTCAGCCGATATGAGCCACACGTGCGACGACTGAGCCGCCGCGGTTTCCAGGAAATCGGTGTCGCCCACCTCGAAGGAATCGTGATGCGCTTCAATCGCTTTCTTGTCGGCAGGATCCGGCGTTACGTAAGCGATCATCGCACCATCTGGACGCCATGCGAATTGCTCGATTCCGTCCGGCGCATCCGTGATTTTTTTTGCGTCGCCACCATCCATGCGCAAGACGAAAACTTGCGGCGCAGCGTCTTTGCCCTCGCCCGCGACAGCGACGAAAGCGAGGCGGTCGCCATTTGGAGACCATCGCGGCGAACTCGCATGTTTGTGCCCGGAAGTCATCACGCGCTGCGCGCCACTTGCGATGTCAATGAGCACGATCTCCGTGTCGGTCCCGTCTTCTTTCATATTGATACGGCCAACGACGACGGCGATCGATTTGTCATCGGGCGAAATCTGAGGATCGGACACGCTGACGAGTTTCTCCGTATCGGACACTTGGAGAGTTTTCTGCTGCGCCTGCATACTACACACCCCTGCAAAGAAAGCCGCAGTAAAACACGCGAAAATCGTCATGGGCCGGAGCCGTTGGTGCTGGGTGGTGGGCATTTTCATCCTCTCCTCCGCTAGGTTTTTCTCAAGGCAGATAGGGCATTGCATCCGCGCTGGTCACAAACTTCCGCAACCCTTCCTCCACAGCGGGCCGGTTGAACAGTTCGCAAAAGATCTCAATCTCGCGTCGCAATTCCTCGTGCGGAATCGGCTTGATGAATCGCTTCGCCGCGACCGCAGTGCCGCGGTCGAATTTGCAAATCTGCACCGCGGTCATTCGTGCGACCGCGAGCGCTTCGCCTTCCGCAGTCACCTGGCTCACCAGTCCCGCCGCCTGAGCTTTCGCCGCATTGAAGCTGCGCCCGGTCAGCAGCATGTCTCGGATAACCGCGTTTCCAATGTCGCGCTTCAGCCGCGGTATGCCGCCAAATCCAGGAATCAAGCCCAGACGCAACTCCGGAAAGCAAAATCGAGCGGACTTGTCGGCGATGATTAGATCGCATGCGAGTGCCAGTTCCAGCCCGCCGCCAAATGTGACGCCATGCGCTACCGCAATTGTTGTCATCGGTGCGGCGTCGATGGCATTCAGCACGCGATGGATGCGCAGCAGAAAGTCACGGACGCCCGCGATCCGGTCCGCCGCGGAAAGCCTTTGCGAGCGCTGGTACAGTTCACGCAAATCTGCGCCAGCGCTGAAGCCCCCGGCCAACCCGCTGTAAATAATCAACGCGCCGTAGCTCTTGCCGGTCTCGTCAAACGCCTCGGCGAAAGCCTCCAGTTCCTCCAGCATCGCGGAGCCGATCTCGTTGCCCGGCTCGCGATGCAGTTTCATTTCGATCACGCCGGACTCTGCGCTCCACGAGAGCGTCTTGCCCTGAAAATTCTTCATGCGCTTCGCTTTCGATACAGTTGTTCGATCTCTGTTGCGAACTTTGCGGCGACAGCGTCGCGCTTGAGTTTACCATTGGCCGTCAGCATTCCGTTTTCTATCGTGAACGGCTCCCCGACGCGATGAAATCCGCGAATCTGCCGGTAATGCGGCAGCCGCGCATTCACTTGTTCCAGCACGCCCGCGACTCCCGCATCCGTCACACCCGAATTCGCCGCTACCAGCGCGACCAGATAGCTGCGTCCGTTGCCCGAAAGCATCACCTGCGCGCCTGGCAGATGGTTCACCATCTCTTCTTCCAGCGGCTCGGGCGCAATATTGTGGCCCGAATTCAGAATGATCAGGTTTTTGATGCGCCCCGTAATTCTCCAATTTCCGCGCACATTCATTTCGCCCTGATCGCCGGTATGAAACCAGCCATCGCGCAAGACCTTTGCTGTCTCTTCAGGGCGGTTCCAGTAGCCCGAAAAAATATTCGGCCCGCGCACCAGAATCTCCTGATTCTCGCCGAGCTTCATCTCAATACCCGGAATCGCCGTGCCCACATACCCGGGCTCGACGTGCGCTGGCTCGTCGAGCGTGCAAATTGCCGTCGTCTCCGTGAGCCCGTATGCTTGCAAAACCGGAATGCCCAACATCATGAAGAATTTCTGCGTCTCAACTGCGAGCGGCGCCGAACCGCAAATTAGCGCCTTCAGGTTCGGCCCCAATCCCTTGCGAATCGTTGGAAATATGAGAAGTTTCGCAAATATCAGCGCCGCTCGGTCGGAAAAACTTGCGTCAGCCGGCCTCTCTGCGAAGCACGCCCGCTCTGCTTTCGCAAAAATTGAAGCGATCCAGCCGCCCTTCGCGCGAATATTTTCTTCGACTTTCGTGCGCACACGTTCGAGCAGCGTCGGCACATTCAAAAAATAATTTGGCGCCGCAATTTTCATTTCATCGGCCAACTTCGTAATGTCCGTCGAAAGCGACACCACACTGTTTCGCGACAAATACGTCAGCATCGAGATCCACGAAGCCGCAAAATTGAGCGGCGTCCAGTGGAACACGCGATCCGGTTCACTCTGCTTGCCCATCAGCTGATCGAGCGCCACGGTCGTGCGCGACAGCATAAAATCAACGTTTCCTTCGCTCAGCACAACCCCCTTCGCCTCGCTCGAAGTGCCCGACGTATAAATGATCGTGACGGGCCGCGATGGATTATGCGGCACGCTGATGGAAGGAGAAGGTGTGCTTCCGAAGATTTCGTCGAACAGAGTTGTCGGCGGCGCTTGTGGCGACACCTCAAGCAGAGCGCTCTGTAACTCTGTGTCATCGCAGAAAATCGCCGAAGCTCCGCTGCCGCGAATCATCGCAGCTAATTCGGCGGGCGCTTGTCTTGAATAAAGTGGAACAACGATGATCCCCTTTATCATCAGCGCCAGATCCACCGCGATCCATCGAACGCTGTTTGGTCCGAGCAGAGCGCAACGATCCCCTGCTCGCAGCCGCATGCTGGAGCTCTCGATGAATCCCACAGCCTTCAAAATCATTTGCAGGAGTTCAGTGCCGGATACTCTTACGATCTCACTCCCACAAATGTTCTGCACAACAGTGGCGTCTCCCGCTTCAGCCAGTCGCTCCAGAATATTTGAAATGAAATCTTGCGGCGCAGAACTCATGGATCGTACTTCTCGACCAGCGTGCGAAGATTTGGGCTCAGCGAAGGCAGGTAATCCTCCCAGCTCAGTTGCCCCTGGCGAAAAGGGAATTCGGGATACCGCTTCGCCACCATGCGCTCGAAATACATTCCCATGCGCGCCATCAGTTGCAAATTTCGCGCTACGGTTCTGCCGACGCCATCGCGCACGCAGTCTTTTTCGCGATAAAGTTGTCGCAGCGTCTCGAAAAGCCTGTTGTCCAGGTCCGTGTCGTCCACTTCCAGAAGCAAATGCCGCTGCCCGCGCTGCCCCATCAAATTGCGGATACGTTCGTCCATCGTAATGCCTAGCGAGGGCACTCCCGCAGGCATCGACGTGACAATGGCGTGATATCTCGACGAAGCCATCAAGTGGCATTCGCGCAGAATGCTCACGATTTGATACATGTCATATTCATCAGAGCAAAAAATCGGCACGCCGCCGAGTTGCGCCGACAAACGCTCGCACGCATCGCGGTCAAGCATCTCCATCCCGACGCAAACGGGAAAAACCTTCTGCTCTTTGCGAAAGTTCTCCACGCCGCGCGCAAACGCGGAAATATATCGCGAATAGGCTTCCTCCACTTTGCGCCCCGAACGGAAAAAATAAATTGAACGGTAGTGACTTTTCTTGTAAGCGCCGAAAACTCCCTTCGCGGCAGCTTTCATCACCGACGCTTTTACCGGCCACCAGAACGGGTTGATCGGGCACAGCACGAGCACCGGCGTTGCGCCGTCCCATCCCGCATCGCGCAAAACTTTTTGTCCGTACTCTGGGCCGAGCGGCTCGAACGTCCACGCTGTGTCCGTTCCAAGTTCTGTCGCGATGCCTAGTTTTCCGAGTAATTCCTGCGATTCTTCGCTTCGCGTGATCACCGTCGAGCCGCGGCAATATCGCCGGCACAGTTTTTCCACCAACGGATCCATGTACCCGGCCTCGCCGCCGTATCCGATCGACAAGCGGTTCTGCGCCGACGCCTGGCCCAGCGCGCCGATCATCATCGTCGTAAGAGCGTTTGCGAACTTGCTCTTGAACATCGATCCTTCACACGCCACCACGCCGTGATATTTCGGCACCTCGCGTTTCAGGAACGGAGGAAACAAATCCGGCAGGCGAACTTGCCGCACTCCCTGAAAATATCCGCGCGTCAGCTTGAAATCCTGCGTCATCACCGCGAGATCGACATTTTGTTCTCCCAACACGCGCCGCACCTGCCGCAGAATTTCCTCCACGCGGAGATCGGATCCCGTGTTCCGCGCCCCGCAGTAGCATGCGAAAAGCAGCCGCAGTTTTTCTCCGGGACGCCACGAATCTCCACGGCCCAGCATCCATCCGAATTTTGCGGATTCAATTGACCCCGCGACCCACGCTTCTAGGAACAGATCCATCATCGCGAAGTTCCTCGCGAAGCCTCTTGGACGGCAGATTGTGCGACTTTCGAATCGGCTTCGCGCGGCCATGGCTTATATGGATAAGAGAAGCTGTTATCGCGGCTGAATTTCAGCAGGGGGAAACAGTAGTTTGAGAACGGTTCGGGCTTTCTTCCGAGTTCCTTCACCACGCGCGAATTATCAAACACTGTGTTCCAAGTGAGGTATGGCAGGAAAACCTTCAGCAGCGTGGCGATTTTTCCGGCTTTGCCCGCGCGCCCGGAAAGAAAGTTAACCATGCCTGAAGTCGATTTCTCCAAAGATGGCGCAAAGGTTGGCGGTCGCTTGCCTTGCGCGTTTGCCAGCGCCGCCGTCAATTCCTTGTAAGTCTCCGAGTCCGTCCCCGAAGACAAATGATAAATCTCGTGCTCCGTCCGCTCTTTCAAATGGAGATGCGAAATCGCGCCCGCCACATAATCCACCGGAACGATGTCGACTTTGTCGGTCGGTCGGAACGGAAGCACAGGCAGTCCCGCCAGAAAAACAAAAGCCTTCACCATATCAAACTGATTTGTCTCCGGCCGGCGGCTGTCTCCCAACACGATGCTGGGCCGGAAAATCGTTTTCTGCACGTCCGGCAAAAGCTCGCGAATCATGTGCTCGCAGAACTTTTTCGTGCGCGCATAGGGATCATAATCGGAGCGATCCCATTCAATTGCCGAATCTTCCTGCACTACTTCGCTCTGCCTTTGACCCGCAACTGCCACTGTGCTCACGTGGCTGAACCGCCGCAGTCCGTGATCCGTTTTCGCGCGCATCGCCATCTCGATCACTTGCAGCGTGCCGCGCAAGTTCACGTTCAGGCAACTTTTTTCCGACTTGCGATTCAGCGACGCCGCGCAGTGAATAATCGAATCCGTTGTGCGGGCGAGCTCGTTGTATTCATTATCTTCGATGCCGAAATTCTTGCCCGTCAAGTCGCCGCGAAAAATCCGTATGCGCGAATCAAGGAACGAACGGAAACGTGGAAACTCTATGTGAAGTTGCAGCGATTGCCACAGCCGCTCGCGTGCTTCCTGCGAACTCTTCGCGCGAACCAGCAAATTTAGCAGCTCGTCGCATTCATTCAGCAGGTTCGCGACGATGTGCGCGCCAATATATCCGGTGGATCCGGTAACAAAAATAGCCATGTATTGGAATCTCAGGAGGCAGTGGCGGACGCGCTCTGCGTTGTGGGGGAGTCCGGCGGTTCTCCGGACAACGCTGTTTCCCCCGAGCTGCGCATTTCTCCAGCCCGGCCTTCGATGAGAGGATAACACCACTTCCGCAGCGCGGGGATGTGCAGATTGATCCAGTAATCCCACCAGTCGATCGAGCGGCAATCGTAGCCGAACGCCTTTTTTTCTTGCGGCGGCAGCGCTGCGGATAATCGTTCCACGTTCATCGCTTCGAATGTATACGCGTTGTGCAGAATGAACGGTTCAAACAGATTGATCAGCTTGATCACGCGTTCGAGCTCTCGTTCCCGCCTCGTGAGAGGCGCCGTGTTCAGCCCGACGCTCGACGCTCCGCGATTAATTGCCTTCAAAATCGCTTTCTGCGCAGGCGCTGACATTTTCTCGTAGCGGGACTTCGACACCGGAATCGCATCGAAACGCGAACGCAGCCAGTGATTGAATCCATCCTGTGTCCGGTAGAATTTCCGATGCGCCAGGCTTGTCAGTTCAATCGAGCGCCGCATGTTGCACGGATTCGTCACCGAAGTCGCGAGCTGGTAAAGCGGCTCGTGCCTCCGCTCCACGAGAGCGGCGCTGATCAGCGTCATCCCGCGCGTCACCTCATCCACAGGAATAATGTCCAGGCACTTGCGCGCGTTTGTCGGTAGCTGCCGAAAATATGTTCCGAGCAGATACGAAAGCGAAGCCGAAGTGTTGACGCCTTCATTCCATCCACGAAACGGTTTTTCGAGCGATGTTTCGACGATCGATGGCCTCACGATCGCAACGGGCAGCCCCGCGCCGCGCTTCACGATCAGCGATTCGGCGAGGCCCTTTGTATAGGTGTACGTGTTTGGCCAGCCGAGTTCGCGCGCGCGCTGCGTTCCTGTTTCCATTAGGGTCTGGCGCAACCATCGCATGCGATTCTTGCGAACTTGATTCTCGAGCGCCACGCCTTCGAGCTTCTTCGCGGCTTCCGGCTTTTCCAGCGCCGCGCGGCGCAATTTGTCGAGAACAGCCGAGCTTTCCGCGCTCGCTTCCGTTTTTCGGATCATCTCGCGCAGCGAAAGCAGCTCTTTTTCCGCATCGAAATTTGCGATATTTGCGGGAACGTAATTGGCCGTCAATGCCTCCGTAACACGCCCATCGCGATCTCCCGCGGCATAGCAGGTGGAGAGATGCAAGAGCGCGGCATGATCTGTTTTCCGCAGAAAATCGACCACGTTTGCCGCCGAGTCGACATTGGCGCTGAGCGCGTCGCGCACATCGGGATTGAAGTCTGTCAGGCCGGAACTGTTTATGATTAGATCGAGATCGCGAGCGAGCTTCGCGGCTGTCGGTTCATCAATTCCCAGTAGCGGCTTGCTCAGATCTCCATCGA